>Ga0209123_1002312_pt1 | contig 16420 bp, 13 predicted proteins | sample BarGraIncu00431A_FD_184500 | JGI IMG/M metagenome (GOLD analysis project Ga0209123, IMG submission 184500) | Arctic peat soil microbial communities from Barrow, Alaska, USA - Barrow Graham LP Incubations 004-31A (SPAdes) (version 2) | ecosystem: Environmental > Terrestrial > Soil > Wetlands >...
GAAAATCATATGCAGACCTACGCTGAGCAATATAATCCCTCTTATAATGGAGAAATAAAAATGGCACTTAGTGATATTCCCGGTTTAAGGCTCGATGAACGTAAAATAATATCACGAAGGGCTGCCATGGAACTTATTCCTAATGCTATTACTAACCTTGGAATTGGAGTACCAGAGGGAATATCTATGGTTGCAAATGAAGAAGGTATTGCTAGTGACCTAAAAGTTACTTTGGAATCAGGACCTATAGGCGGAATCCCTGCTGGTGGATTAAGTTTTGGAGCTTCAATAAATCCTGAAAGCATACTAGATCAAAGTAACCAATTTGATTTCTATGATGGAGGAGGTCTTGATATAGCCTTCCTAGGTCTTGCTCAATGCGACGAGAAGGGCAATATTAATGTAAGTAAATTTGGTCCTAAAATTGCAGGTTGTGGTGGTTTTATCAATATAACTCAAAACTCAAAAAAAGTTGTATTTTGTGGAACTTTTACAGCAGGTGGATTAAAAATTACAATTCAAGATGGTAAATTAAATATAATTCAAGAAGGTAAAGTTAATAAATTTATTAAAACTGTTGAACAAATTACCTTTAGCGGTGAATATGCTTTAGATGTATCTCAACCAGTCTTATACATCACCGAAAGAGCAGTTTTCAGATTAACTAAAAAAGGTGTTACTTTAGAAGAAATTGCTCCTGGTATTGACATGCAAACAGATATTTTAGATAAAATGGATTTTACACCTATTATATCTAAAAAATTAAAATTGATGAATAAAAAATTGTTTAATGAGGGTATTGTAGGCATCAAATTAGCTAAGAATAAGTAAATAATTAAAGCAAAATATACTTAGGAGGTTTTTAAAATGTTAGGAGTTATCGGAATCTTATTAAGTTTAGTACTATTAATGTATATGGCATATAAAGGTTTCTCAGTCATCGTTTTTGCCCCTATTTTCGCATTACTCGCCGCAATATTTTCAGGACTGAATGTTCTTCCAACATATACTGAAATATTCCTTCCTAATTTAGGAAAGTATGTAACAATATATTTCCCATTCTTTTTATTAGGTGCTATATTTGGAAAAACAATGGAACAATCTGGCGCTGCGAAATCAATTGCAAAAACCATAGTCCAAAAGTTAGGCAAAAAAAGAGCAATGTTATCAGTAGTCCTCTCAGCAGCCATCCTTACTTATGGTGGAGTAAGTTTATTTGTTGTAGCATTCGCGGTATATCCATTTGCAGCATCTATCTTTAAGGAAGCAGACATTCCTAAACGTCTTGTCCCAGCAACTATTGCACTTGGTGCATTTACATTTACAATGGATGCACTACCTGGTACACCACAGATTCAGAACTCAATTCCAATGAAATTTTTTAATACAGATCTTTATGCTGCACCCGTCATGGGAATACTCGGAGCAATTATAATTTTAACATCCGGTATGACTTATTTAGAGTGGCGTAAACGTAAAGCACAAGCCGCTGGCGAAGGATACGGTAAGAAACATACAAACGAACCTATTATGGTTGAAGATGATAGTTTACCAAATGCATTAATATCTGCAATACCATTAGTTTCAGTACTAGTTGTCACCCTTATATTACAAAAAGTAATTTTTCCTAATTGGAATATTATGTCCTGGGTTACAAAAGAGCCTTACAATATGCTTTCAAAAGGTGTTGTTGGAACAATGAATAACTGGGCACTCATGATTGCACTTGTCATAGGCATTATCCTTGCAATGGGAATTAACCCCAAACGTATGCGTGGCAACATAGCTAAGGCAATAAATGCTGGTGCTATTGGCTCCCTTTTAGCAGTTCTAAATACAGCATCTGAAGTTGGTTTTGGTAATGTTATAAAAACACTTCCAGGTTTTCAATCAATCGCTCATGCTTTAACAAATATAAATCCACATGGTAGTCCACTTATATCTGAAGCCATTACAGTAAATGTGTTATCAGGAGTCACAGGTTCCGCATCTGGTGGAATGAGTATTGCTTTAGATACTTTTGGTAAGCACTACTTGGCATGGGCTGCAAGTACAGGTATAAGTCCTCAATTACTTCATAGAGTTGCTGCTATGGCCTCTGGTGGAATGGATACATTACCTCATAATGGAGCAGTTATTACTCTCCTTGGAATTGCAGGTTTAACTCACAAACAAGCCTATAAAGATATATTTGCGATTACGCTTATTAAGACAGGAACATGTTTCCTTCTCATTGGCTTACAATCAATTATTCATTTTGTATAATGGATCAAAATTATTTGAGAAATATTAAAGGAGGCATTTTTAATGAAAGGCTTAACAATGAAACAGCTGAATATTGGGGATAAAGATTCTTTTGAAAAAACTATAAGCGAATCTGATGTATATCTTTATGCCGGAATAACCGGTGATTTAAATCCAGCTCATATAAACCAAAGAGAAGCTGAAACAACAATGTTCAAAGGTAGAATTGCACATGGCATGTTAACAGCAGGTTTCATATCGGCAGTGCTCGGCATGAAATTGCCAGGACCAGGTACCATTTATCTAGGTCAAGAACTCAGATTCACAGCACCCGTTAGATTTGGAGATACTATAAAAGCGCAAGTTGAGGTTATAGAAAAGTTGGACGAAAAAAACATTATGAAACTAAGTACAACATGTACTAATCAAGATGGAGTTATTGTTCTTAAAGGTGTTGCAACTGTTATGCCCCCTAAATAATAAATTTTTATAACATATGTTGTTTAGTTTAACTGTGTTTAATATAACATCTACTGGCCTAGTACTCAAAGAGATAATCCCTGGTTTGTCAGTAGACGATATAACAAACATGACTGATGCAACATTTACTGTTGCTAATAATTTATGTGAATATAGATTATTCGCTTAACTACAAGAAGAACCCAACCAATTTGGCAGGGTTCTTCTATATTTTTTAAAATCTATTCATCATAAGAAACTACGATATTACGACCACTTTTTTTTGCTTTATATAATGCCTTATCTGCTCTATTTATAAACTCTTTAATTGAATAAGAATGGTTTGGTATTATCGTTGCAACTCCTAAACTTAATGTAATGTGAGGGGCTATGTAAGAATACTCATGTGGTAGAAATAACTCATTAATATCATTTTTTATTTTTTGAGCTACTATCATTGCTCCATCCTTATCTGTTTCATTTAAGACTACAGCAAACTCCTCTCCACCATACCTTGCAGCTAAATCCATTGGGCGCTTAACAGTCGATGCCATAGTTCTTGCAACCCGAGTAATACAATCGTCTCCCTTTTGATGTCCATAATTATCATTGTATAATTTAAAATGATCTATATCTATCATTATTAATGATAATGGTTTACCTGAACGCATACTACTCTTAAAACTTGTTTCTATATACTGGTCAAAGTGACGCCTATTTGAAATACCAGTAAGGCTATCCTTAATTGAAAGATCTTCCAACCTGTTATTATTAGCCCTAAGCTCTGTTAATTCCTGAACTCTTAGCTTAAGTAATGTAGACTGCTTTTCCATTAATAATTTTTGATTATAAAGTTCTATAAAAACCTTAACCTTAGATTGTAGTATTACCGGTTCAATAGGTTTAAAAAGATAATCTACAGCCCCTACTTCGTACCCTTTAAATATACATTTTTGTTCCTTACTTATCGCAGTTACAAATATAATAGGTACATACCGTGTTCGAGAGTTACTTCGCATTAATTCAGCTGTTTCAAACCCATCCATCTGTGGCATCTGAACATCAAGTAGTACGAGTGCAAATTTGTAATCAAGCATTAAACTTAATGCTTCATTTCCTGATATAGCTTTTATAATATTACAATTCATATTTTCTAATACACTTTCCAAAACAAGCAAATTCTCTGGCCTATCATCTACAATTAAAATATTAACATTTTCGATTTTCCGCATTTATTTCACCTACAATTCAACAAATTTATTGCTAATTTCGCTAAGTTCTTATATAAAATATACCATTTTAATTTAAAGTTTATATTTCTTTCGGTAGATTTTTTCACTATTAACAACCTCTTCAAAATTTTCTTCACTCGTTGTAAATTTAATGTTTTCCTTTGATCCAAGACAAAGGAAACAACTATTAGATAAACTATCTGAAAATAGTTTTATCACATTATTTTGCATTTCATTATTAAAATAAATCAGAACATTTCTGCAAATAATAACATGCATTTCACCAAAAATCCCATCAGTTACTAAGTTATGCTCTGCAAACGTAATTTTCTTTTTAAGTGATGAATCAAATATTACCGAATCATATTGAGCTACATAATAATCAGAAAACGAGGATCTACCTCCTGATTTCTGATAATTATAAGTATACTCCTTAATGTCATCAATGTGATAAATTCCCTCTTTTGCTTTCTTCAAAACGACCTTATTAAAATCCGTAGCATAAATTTGTACACGATCGTATAAACCCTCTTCCTTAAGCAAAATAGCCATTGAATATACTTCTTCACCTGTAGAGCACCCAGCATGCCATATTCTTATAAATGGATAAGTTTTTAGAATAGGTATAACATTTTCTCTGAAAGCTTTGTAAAAAGATGGATCCCTAAACATCTCAGTTACATTTATAGAAAAATCAGTTATCACAACATTAAAAAATTCCTTATCATAAAGCATTTTATGCAACATTTCGGAAACGTTACTTAGACCATCTAGAGACAATCTATTTTGTATTCTACGCTTCATATATGAACGTGAATAATCTTTGAAATCATAACCATATTTCATATTTATGCCTTCTAATAAAAGCTCAATCTCTATTTCTTCATTATCTTTCTTTTCATTTTCTATTTTTTCTCCAATCATTTGTATAACCACACCCTTAAAAGTGAGATAAGCTTATCCATATCTAAAGGTTTTGTTATATAATCATCTGCCCCGGCATCAATACACTTTTGTCTATCCTCCTTCATTGCTTTGGCTGTCATTGCAATGATTGGTATTCTTTTAAGTTTCTCTTCATTTCTAATATGACACATTGCTTTATATCCGTCCATCTCAGGCATCATAATATCCATTAGGATTAAATCTACATCTAAATTTTCATTAAGGCTTTTAATAGCCTCTAGCCCTGTACGTCCTAAAACCACCTTAATTCCCTTTTCCTCAAGTAAACTAGTAATCACAAATATATTTCTCATATCATCATCAACCACAAGAATTTTTTTATTATTTAATGTATCTTCCTTCTCATGATCATGCTTTATAATTTTAAATTTATTATCCTCTATCTTTGAATCCAGATCATGAAGAAAAAGACTCACCTGCGAAACACTATTAATTTCTTCTGATGAACTATTATTGTCCACCCCCGATATTACATGTATAGGAATATTTTCAGTATCCTTATTTCCTTTAAGCTTTTCAACAACTTTCCATCCAATAATATCAGGAAGTCCTATATCTAGTAAAACAGCATCTGGCTTATACTTAATTGCAAGATTTATTCCTATTAAGCCTTCTGCTGCAATTAGACATTTATAGCCCTTACTACGCGCAAGTTCCAATAATGTATTAGCAAACTTTTCATCATCTTCTATGATAAGCAAGCATTTTTCCATTCTATCCATTGTTTTCCTATCATCAATAGTTTCTATCTTAGATGTTTTACTATTTACTAATATATCTTCCTCTACTTGTATGCCCTTTAAATTTTTCACACTATCTGTTTCTTTGCTAATAGTATTACTTAATAATTGCTCCTGATTGTTAATTGTTATAGGAAGTATTAAAGTAAATGTACTACCATGTCCCTCATTACTTTTAAGACCAATCCTTCCTCCCAGCAAATGAGCCATCTTCCTTGAAATTGATAATCCAAGGCCAGTACCCCCATACTTTCTACTTGTAGTACCATCTGATTGTTTAAATGCTTCAAAAATAATACTTTGTTTATCTATTGGTATTCCAATTCCAGTATCAGCAATGGAAATTCCAATAAAATTATCCACACTACCTTTAAGTCTTAAAATTTCCTCATCCTTAACAGTATGAAAAGTCATAGTAACTCCACCACTCTCAGTAAATTTTATTGCATTAGAAAGTAAATTATTTATAATTTGTTGCACCCTTTGAACATCAGATACAATGCTTTTTGTCAGTCCTTCCTGCATTTCTATTTTGAACTCTATCCCCTTTTGCATTACTACTTGGCTAAATGATTTATCTATATATTGAGCCAATTCAGATAAATATAATTTTTCGAAATTTACATACATCTCTCCTGCTTGAACCTTTGATAAATCTAAAATATCATTAATAATTATTAGTAAATCTTTTCCAGATGAATTTATTGTTTCTGCAAACTCTAATTGTTTTTTTGTTAATGGCATAGTATCTCCTTTTAGTGCGAGCATCTGAGACAGAACCAGTATACTATTTAATGGAGTTCGAAGTTCATGTGACATATTGGCTAAAAATTCAGATTTATAATTACTTGCTATTTCAAGTGCTTCAGCCTTCTCCTCAATTTGCGCCTGTGCTATTTTCAGATTTTTATTTTTTATAACTATATAAGATTTTTGTCTTTCTAAAATTCTTGTACGCTCTTCAAGTTCCTCGTTTACCACTCTTAATTCTTCCTGTTGCCTTTGAAGATATGCCTCTGATTTCTTTAATGCTTTAGTCTGCTGCTCTAATTCCTCATTATTTTGCCTTAGTTCTTCTTGTTGTACCTGAAGTTCTTCAGCCTGATCCATAGTTTTATTGAGCAATTCCTTCATTTTAAGCCTATCTTCTTCTGACTGTACAGCACTTGCAATGCTGGAACTTATTTCATCTATAAATTTCAATTGTATATCCGAATATTCATGAAAAGATCCTAACTCTATAACCCCTAAAACTTCATTATCAAATGCAAACGGTGTAACTAAAATATTTCTAGGAAAGCCCTCTCCTATTCCAGATACTATTTTAATATAATCCTCAGGCACATCTGTAATCACAATGGTTTGCTGCTGCAGGGCAGCTTGGCCCACCATTCCCTCACCAAACCTTATCCCTTTTGATAAATGCTTATCTGTGTTATAAGCATAACCACCCGATAAGTTAAAGGTATCATCTACTGTCTTAATATATACTGCACCAATTTGTGCATTTAAATATTTTGCAATATAAGTTATTATGTTTGTTGTTAATTCTATTATATCCTGCTCTCCTCGCATTTTTTCATTTAATTCAGCCTGACCAGTTTTTAACCAACTCTGGTTTTTATTTTCTATAATAAGTTCCTTCAGCTTAGTCATAAATGTGTTAAAATACTTAGCCATATTCCCTAGCTCATCATTAGAGTTTGACTTTAACTTAACATCTAGGTCTGCATCCCCCTCTGATATTTCCTTAAATGTATTCGTAACCGTTTTTATTGGATCAACTACCATTCTAATTAACAAAATCGATATGATAATTGTTAGTATCGTTGCAAGTAGCCCTCCTAAAGAAAGCACAATTGCAGTTTTCCTTTCCATTTTATCAAGATTGTTTTTTCTTGTTTGTAACAACCCCTGCTCTTCTCTAACAATATCAATAAGTATTTTACGAGAATTATCCATCTTTTGCTTACCTACTCCAGACTGAGCAACACTTATTACATCTTGCATTTTAACCTGACCAATAGCTACTTTACTTCTGTTATCTACTATATTGCTAGTCTCCCATTGTAACCAGGTTTCATATGAGTTATTAAGAGTTTCAAGTCTATCTTGTTGACGATAATTATCCATAGTCAGCTGCTTAATATTGTTATAATGACTTTCATAATCGTCTTTACCCTTATTAAAAGGTTCCAAAAAATCTTTTTTTCCGGTAAGTGCGAAACCTCTTGCACCTGTCTCCATATTTAATAAACTAATTACTATAGCATCTGACTCTCTTATCACGTTATATGAATGAAGGTTATTACCAACATCTGCACTTTGCTTAGTAAAATTAATATATGAATATCCAATTATTACGAGCATTAAAATTGTGATCATGCCAAACCCCAAAAACATCTTCTGACCTATCTTTAATCTCCTTAAAATCACCTTTTACCCCACCTTTACACACTTCATAATAATAATAATAATAATAATAATTAACCTATATATATTTTACACTTATATATGTTTTTATATATTATATCCTTAATATCTAACAAATTCTACATATTTTTTAGAATAATATGTTATAAAATCACTAAATATAAACAATAAATTATGGTGCAAACTGAATATCAATTGCAGAAATAACTAAAAGGGAACATACGTAGATTTACTTTTCTAAATCCATGTATGTTCCCTTTTATTAAAATATATCTGATAGTTCGACTTGCAAATCTTCAGTTTTACTTCGGGCAGTGCTGCTAATCAATATATCTTCTTTGATAATTTTAGTTGTAGGAAGTTCTACAATAAACTTACTTCCTTTACCAAACTCACTTTGCGCATATATTATCCCCTTATGCATTTCAACTATGGCCCTTACTAAACTTAATCCTATGCCTGTCCCTTCTGCATTTCTAGAAAGAGATTTATCTACCTGTTTAAATCTATTAAATATTGTCTCTAATTGATCATGCTTAATACCTATACCATTGTCTTTTACTGATATTTCAATAAATTCATTTTTATCTTTAATATTAACATATATCTCATTTCCTATATTTGAAAATTTAATTGCATTTGATATAAGATTTAATACTATTCTCTCTATTTTTTCTGGATCACAGGCAATTATTTTTTCTTCTATATTTGTATCAAAAATTATATTTAAACCTTTTACATCGGTGTAGGCAGTAACTGAATTTACTATTTCCTCTATAATTTCCACTATGTTATTATTTGATAAGTTAAGTTCAAAGAATCCAGCCTCGATCTTTGATAAATCTACAATGTTATTGATGAGTTTAGATAACCTATAGCAATTTTGCCTCATTGAATTAATATATTTTAAAATTGCATCTTTTTTTTCATCTAAGGATCCAACCTTACAATACATATCAAACAACTGTATCGTTGAATATATTACATTTAAAGGAGTTTTAAGTTCATGAGATATGTTCGCTAAAAACTCTTCTTGAGATTTCAATGTTCTTTCAAGGATTTTATTAGATTTTACTTCAGTTGTAATATCAATTATAAGTACCAATATTTCTTGAATATCTCCGTTTAGTTCAAATAAAGATTCCAATATAATATTACAATATATTTGATTTCCATTTATTGTATAGGACTTATTGTTTATATAGTTTACTTTTTTATATTTTATTACATCATTAATTTTTTTAAAATACACATCATCTAAAAGATTTGAAATTATATCTGAAATTTTGTTTCCACGCATTATGGATGATGATATAATTTCCGGTTTAAATATCTTTACAATATCAATAGCCTTTTGATTTATGTCTAGTACCAACAAATCTGGGCATGATAACCTAATTACAGGCAATTGAAGATTATATATAAGCCTATCCAAAAATTCATTTCTACTATTTAGCATTTTGTTCATTTTTTTAAGTTTAATATTTTGCTTTCTAAGTAATAATTCACGTTCTATTGCGTCAACAACAGTAGTTAATGTTAATAGAAAAAAAGGATTGTGTAGTATAACAGCTGTCATGATACATATACTTCCAAGTAGATTGTTGCTATCTATATAATGAAATGGCACTCCATAACAAGCACTGTTATGTAAAGAGGTACTAAAATGATTATTCCCTATTAGTTGCACCGGATGATTTTGTTTTAGAGTTAAACTTACCACATTTGTACCCATATCCTTTTCATTAAATTGAATACCCGCCTTAATTCCGAATGAAGACATTGTTGATTTTATTGTTTCATCCCCCAGAGTATCAAGCAAATAACCACTTTCATCTGATATAACTATTAATATGGGTGTACTTTCAAGTGATTTTATTATTTTCTGACTGAAAAATTTTACAACCTCTAAAATATCTTTATAATTTTCTTTTTTTTTCAAGAGCTCTGATTCTGTCAAAATATTTTTTGGTGACCTAGTAGGTTCATTTGGATCCATACCTAATTCAAAGCACCTTTTTTTCGATTCTATAATATAAGTTGGTTCTTTCTCTTGCTTCATCATACATTACCTTCCCCCTAGGACAGTAAAAATGGATTTATATATTATTCCAATTAAAAAAATTACAATAAATAAATTTTATCATAATTTTAGACCTAAGACAATAATAATGTATTTTCCAAGTGTTGATTACAGTTCAAACCTATATCCGACGCCCCATATTGTTTCAATATATTTAGGATTTGATGGGTCAACCTCAATTTTTTCTCTTAATTTTCTAATATGTACCGTAACCGTTCCAACATCTCCAAATGAGTCTATTCCCCATACTTTATTGAAGATATTATCCTTAGAAAATACCTTATTTGGATTAAGAGCTAAAATTGTTAAAATATCAAATTCTTTTGCTGTAAGTATTACTTCAACTCCGTTCACATATACACGCCTAGAATTACTATAGATACTGAGTCCCCTTATCTCAATTATTTCACTTTGGTCTTTGTTTTTCCCAATTAGCCTTTCATATCTTGAGATATGAGCCTTTACCCTTGCAACAAGTTCTCCAGGGCTAAATGGTTTTGTTATATAGTCATCAGCGCCTAGTCCAAGCCCTCTTATTTTATCAATATCCTCTTTTTTTGCAGAAACCATAAGTATAGGAACATCCTTCATATTTCTTATTTGCCTGCAAATTTCAAACCCATCAACTTTAGGAAGCATAACATCAAGTATAATAAGATTATAGTCCTTATTCAGTGCAGATCTAAGCCCTTTTTCTCCATCAATCTCAATATCAACAGAGAAATCATTTATCTCAAGGTAATCCCGCTCTAGCTCTGCAATAGTAATTTCATCCTCGATAATCAACACTTTTTTCATTTTAACACCGACCCTTTTATATCACATTTCTTAATTGTAAAGAATATACTAGTACCTATTTTAACTTTACTCTCTACCCATATTTCCCCACCATGACCAATAACTATTCTTTTGGCAATAGCAAGTCCTAGTCCACTTCCCCCAGTTCTCGAATTTCTTGATGGGTCAGCTCTATAAAATCTGTCAAATATATATGGAAGAGCATCTTGTGATATCCCACGACCATTGTCATTAATCTCAAATTGCACAAAGTTCCCCAGATCTTTTAATGTTATCTTTATTTTGCCACTTTCTTTATCCATATAGTTCACAGAATTTTGTACGATATTTAATATTACCCTTCTAAGTTTTTCACGATCAGCTTGTATAAATATTTCATCTTCAATTTTATCAATTAATTGTATTTCAACGTTGCTTTTTTCAAGGTCAAACCTTAGTTCTTCCATGCTGTCACTTAAGTAACTTTTTATATCTACCCTTTCAAAATCAAATGTAAGTTTATTTAAATCAAGTTTTGAAAATATAAATAATTCATCTATTAATTTATCAATACTATTTGCTTTTTTATAAATAATATTAAGATATTTATCCATTTTCTCCGGCGTATCTGCTACACCATCTTTAATTCCCTCCACATAACCCTTAATTGCGGTTACTGGAGTTTTTAAGTCATGTGAAATATTTGAAATAAGTTCTTTTCTATTATTTTCATACTGCAGCTGTATTTCAACCGACTCTTTGAGTCTGCACCTCATATCTTCGAATTCTTTGCAAAGCTCTCCAATTTCATCATTTGTATTAGACTTAACTTCAAAATTTAGATATCCATCTTTTATTTTAGTAGAAGCATTTCTCAATGCTATTAGAGGCCTCACAATTTTTTTAGAAACCCAATACGTAAGAATCCCGTTAATTAATATCATTATCAATATAACTATAATAATATATGCTAATAAAAAACTCTTGCTAATTGTTAGCATCTCACCAGCATCTGTCATTATAAAAATACTCCCTGGACTTTTATCTTCAAAATAAAAATCATGTTGCTTAGAGAGCACAAGATTATTTAGGATAAGGTTAGGATGCATCCTCTCTTCTTGAGTAAAACCGAATTTTGGAAGACTTTTATTAATTTCAGTTTTATTAATAAAATTAGTGGAATAGGTTATGACTCCATTCTTTCTTATTACTATTCCACTATGTGTCATTTTCAATTTGTTATCAAGGTTTGATAAATAATTAGTATCTTCCAATATATTAGGATTTACTTCTATATCTTTTTCTATGTCCATAAGTATTAACGAATTCTTACCAAACAAGTCTTTTAATGGATTGCTTTTAAATATATTACTTTGTAGAGGATTCCCATTGTATTTTATGTCATAGGCCTTATCAATACTTTTCACATAAAAGCTTGCAATCACTGGCAATGCAATTAAAGATAAAAATATAGGGACTATGAGCATTACCATATATGAACCTATAAGCCTAATTTTTATGGACACAAAAATCCCCCCCTAAATTCTATTCATATCTAAGCGCATCTATAGGATTTAATTTTGCAGCTTTCCTTGCAGGATAGATTCCGAAAAATATACCTACTGCTGACGAGAACAATATTGTTTCTAATATAACAAGGATTGAAACACTAGGAATTATACCCGCAAATGAGCCTATTATTTGAGCGGCAACTATACCAAGCGTCATCCCTATAAGCCCTCCTATTACTGACAATATTACGGATTCAGTCAAAAATTGAAACAATATAGCATTAGTTGTAGCACCTATTGCTTTTCGAATACCTATTTCTCTTGTTCTCTCAGTTACAGAAACCAACATTATATTCATAACTCCAATGCCACCAACTAAAAGTGATATTGCGGCTACTGCACTAAGGAATGTTGTGAAAATCCCCAATACTTGATTAATTGACTCAAGCATACTAGCCGAATTGGTCGCCTTATAAAGATCTGTTGCTTTGTTATCATGTTTAGTCTGAAGAATTTTTAATGCCTCATTTCCAGTTTGCACTGAATTTGCTTGAGAGGTAGATGTCATAGTAAGCGTGGATATATTAAAATCTAATGGAAATAATGTTTGGAGAAATGTAATTGGTACTGTTACAAGTGTGGGTGTGCTATCACCGTTTCTACTTGGTGGACCACTACGGCTGCCTCCAAACATGCTACTTGCTTTTGAAACACCAACAACAGTTGCACTTTTACTAGAACCTACTGGTCCTAATTTAAATGACTTACCTACAGCATCATCAGTTCCAAATAAAGCTGTAGCTGAGGTTTGATCGATTACTGCAACCGCTTTACCTTCCTCAACTTCTCTCTCGTTTAGAAATCTCCCATATACAATTTCTACATTGCTAATCAATGAATAATCTGTATTAACACCAGTAACATTTGCTGTACTAGTCTTTGTATCAGTCCTAGCTGTACCTTTCTTGGATACAGTCGGAGAAATATACTTAGCAGTACCTACTCTATCTTTTATTTGCTTTACATCATCAAGTGTAAAATAATCACTTATTTGCTCAACTTTTGATGGGTCCACATTTAAAGTAACTGTATTCGACCCCATCTTAGCAAATTCTTCTCCAATATAATTTTTTCCTCCATTACCAAGAGCAATAATAGTAATTACTGAACTTATACCTATTATAATTCCTAGCATTGTGAGAAAAGATCTCATTTTATTTGATAAAATACTGGATATAGCCATTTTAAGACTCTCTAAAATATTCATAACTGCCCTCCATTTTATCTTTAAAATATTTACGCATCATATATTATTTATAGAATTGTTCTTCCTGAAACAGGGTAATCATCAACTATTTCTCCATCTAGGAATCTTACAATTCTTTTTGCACATTTTGCTATATCATCTTCATGTGTAACCATTAAAATAGTAGCCCCATCAGCATTTAACTTTTGAAATATTTTCATAATTTCTATTGATGATTTCGTATCTAGGTTACCTGTTGGTTCGTCTGCCATAATTACTGCAGGATTGTTAACCATTGCTCTTGCAATTGCAACTCTTTGTTTTTGTCCTCCAGATATTTCATTAGGCCTATGTTTGATTCTATCGGTAAGACCAACCTTTTCAAGTGCGCTAAGAGCCCTATCCTTTCTTTCTTTTGATGGTACTCCCGCATAAAGCATTGGAAGCATTACATTTTCAAGTACTGTTATCCTTGGAAGTAAATTAAATGCTTGAAATACAAATCCTATCTCTTTATTTCTTATTAGTGCAAGTTGATTATCCTCAAGATTTGAAACATTCTGGTCATTTAAAAAATATGTACCAGTATCCATTCTGTCCAAACATCCTAAAATATTCATAAAAGTAGATTTACCAGAACCTGAAGGTCCCATTATTGCAGTGAATTCACCTTTTTCAATTTTAAGGCTTACCGATTTAAGTGCAGTAAAATCAATATCTCCAGTTACGTACCTTTTTAATACATCTTTTACTTCTATCATTATTTTCCTCCTACATTCGTAGCATCTTTAACCAATACGCCATTTGTAATGGTGCTACCTGGATTTAATATTACACTCTCACCTACTTTTACACCACTTAGGATTTCCATATCAGTATCTGATTGAAGTCCAAGTTTTACAGTTTTCTGAACTGCTTTCCCATCGCTAATGACAAATAAGTAAGTCGATCCATCTTTGTTAGTTAATATTGCCTCTGCAGGAACTTTCACAACTGCTAGGACTTGATTAAGTAATATGTCAACATCTGAATCAAAGTTTACTTTTAACTGCGGTGCCGCTTCTAATACATCAAGTTCTACTGTTAAAGTTGTATCTCCACCTGCAGCAGTTGTATTGACTGTTGCCGTTGGATAAATTTTCGATACCTTTGCCTTATAACTCTTACCATTGCTTAAAATTGTTGATGCTTGTCCAAGCGCCACTTTAGCAGCATCATATTTTCCTACTTTAACAACACCCTTTAAATTTGATATGTCCTGAACAACTATAGCAGTTCCCTGGGCTCCAGTTTGACCACTTATAACATTAACTTCTGTTACTACTCCCTCAATATCAGATGTAATATTTGAGTTTTGCGATAATTTAATTTTTGCTGAATCAAGGGCTGTTTCTCCAGATTTAACAGCATTATCAAGCTGTTTTATCTTTTCATCTGACAATACACTTGCCTTAGCTGTACTAATTGTTGCAGTATTTGCAGGAGTATCAGCTGTATTTGCTATAGTATCCTTTGCATCATCATTATTATTCACTGCATCTTTTTTTTGAGATATAGCATTGTCATAACTGATTTGAGCAGATTGTACTTGATTATTCAAATCAGCAGTATCATAAGTTAAAAGAGTATCACCTTTTTTAACCTTATCACCAACACTAACCTTAACATTTGAAATCTTTGTTGTTGCCGATACCGAATAATCTTTTTCGTTTTTAGATTTTATTGTAGCTGTGGTGGATAAGTACATTTTTACATCACCCATTACAACCTTTGAAGTCTTTACAGTTGTAACTTCTTTTCTATTTCTTGAAGAAACCCTAAGCCCTCCAATAATACCTATAATTGCTACTATTACTACCCCAATAATAATTTTCTTTTTCATGATAACCTCCTACATATTTATAATTCTAATTCAAATCTAATAATTTATATTTTACGCGTTAAGTATTAAAATTTTCTTATCTAAATATTAAGTTTTTATTAAATTAGTTCAATTATTATTATCTTACTTACCTCATAATATTTCAACATAAAAAATCAAGGCATAATAGAAGCCTTAATTATTTATAGTATAAGCCTTTTTACATTATTTCACAAATAGCCTGTACTGTTTATAAGTTGTGTTATTTTTCTTCTTGTTATAAGTTTACTACTCTATAGACCTATTTAAGGCTATATCAGTTGCAAAACTGCTATAGCCTTCATTTATAATATAATTTTATCTTTATCATATGCTCAATGACCTTCCACTTTTATATTGAAAAAAACATTGGTACAAAAAGTATGGCACTGAAAACGATACATATACCTGTAATGCTAGTACCTCCTAATATGTATTTCGCACCTTTAGAATTGTCTTCATCATTTCTCTGATACTTAAGCCCAACAATCCAAAAAACTAATGCTATTATAATAACTATAATATCAATTATAAACAATATTTTAATCATCTTATCCTCCAAAGTTAAATATTATTTTCATATTTAGATTAGTAATCCTAATAATTTTATTATAAATTCTATTTCTCTACTTTCTATAAACTAAATATAAACAATATATAAACTTTAACAGCTTCAATCATTTTAGTAGTATACCCCTTTGGCTCCCCAAATATAAAAGAAGAATCAGATTATGAAAATCTGATTCTTCTTTTATATCTAAAATATATTATTTTCCTAATATATTTTTAATTGTTTCTTTCATTTCTTCACATTTACAATTAGCAAAGA
>Ga0209123_1002313_pt1 | contig 16410 bp, 16 predicted proteins | sample BarGraIncu00431A_FD_184500 | JGI IMG/M metagenome (GOLD analysis project Ga0209123, IMG submission 184500) | Arctic peat soil microbial communities from Barrow, Alaska, USA - Barrow Graham LP Incubations 004-31A (SPAdes) (version 2) | ecosystem: Environmental > Terrestrial > Soil > Wetlands >...
TTCGGGAGCTCCCCCTGTACCTGGAAATGGCAGATGCTTACGGTGTTGGCGAGAATGCCCATCTTTTGTTCTCCTTCGGTTTGTGCTTAGCTGGTGCTAGATTGGGACAGCATGGATACACCCTTTGGTGTTTTCGGGCAAGTAAAATGATCCGGGAAACCTGCTCTCAGGGCGCTAAGGCCTCCGGTTCACGGGTGAAATTTCGCTTTCTGATTTCATTTTATCTCTCCAGAACCCGGGCTTTTTCTGCGGCATACTGCTCGGCTGAAAGGGTACCGCGCTCAAACCTGTTCTTCAGGACCTTTAGCTCTTCCTCGGTGCTCGCTGCCGGAATTCCCCCCTTTTTGCGCTCCCTGAGGCGGCTTGCCTCACTCTTAATGTCGACCAGGTCCATCTTCAGTTCCGCGTTGCCGTACCAGTGCGTGTAGCCGGGGCTTTGATGGTAGGCTCCCTTGACGGTCCGGGCGTAGTCGAACTTTTTCATCTTGAAAAAGAGCCGCTCGATGTGGGAGGTGTCCTCGTAGAGCATCTGGCTGTCGGTCACCAGGTTCGAACCGCTCAGGGGATGCGGCGGACGCTCGGCGGGCATCGGGTCGAGCAGACCACGGTCATTCAGGTCCCAGACAATACCTTCAGCCTCTTTGAGTATGGCGAGGCTCTGGGCGCGCACCGCGTCGTCGCGTTCCAGTTCACGCCGCGCGAAGGCCGGCGCATGGCAACTGCTGCAGATCTTGGTCATCTCCGCCCGGCCGGCCTCGGCCTTCGGAGGAGTGAAAGGGACCCCGCCGGAATTCATGGTCAGCCCGATGGAGACGTTGTGAGTGCCCTTGGCCATGTGGCAGGTTTGGCAATCCGGTCCCAGCGATTTCCCGGCGCTGGCGTTCAAAGTGCCGTGCAGGGAGGTCTGCCACATCTCCCACTGGGGATGGTCCGGCCCCATGTGGCACTTGGCGCAGGAATTCGGGTCGCGCACGATCTTCAGATCCGTGGAGTGCTTGGAATGGCAGGAGTCGCAGGACCCCTCCACGCTGTGGCAATAATTGCAGCCGATCTCACCCATCTCGCGGCTCTGTTTCAGGAAACGGGCGCAGTGCACCTCGGATAAAGGGGTCTCGTCCCCCTCCTTGTGGCAGAAGCGGCACTCGCCCTTCTTGCGATCGGGGAGGTTTCGGGTACAGCCCCAGCCGGAATGGAACCCCATGCCGTGGCGGCTGGCACTGTGTTCCTTAAAGGCCTTCTGGTGGCACGGGGCGCAGACCCGCAGGTCGACCCGCGCCTCACCCCGGACAATCTTTTCGTGGTCCGTGCCGTGGCATTTTTCACAGCCGACCTTAGCCTTGGCGTGGGCGCTTCCCTGCCACTGCGCCACGGCTGCCGGCGTCTTTTCCAAATGACACGGGATGCACGGCTCGAAGGCCGCCGCAGTTAGAGGAGCCAGCAACGCCAGGATGGCCGCCAGGAAAGCTGAACTATATTTCACGGCCGGGTACCTTTTTCAAGCGTGCCTTGAACTCCTTGTCGGTGATGAGGCCCAGCATGTGCAGCCTGCGCAGTTCGAGGGTGCGCGCCAGTTCGCCTGAGAGCCCGGCGGGCTTCGGGTCCTGCAACCCGCTGACCAGGAAAAGGAACCCCCGGGCGCTGAGGGCAAGACCCGATCCGTCCGGCAGGAAGACTCCGATCGATTCCTTCGGGAACGTGGCGATCTCCCGGCCTCCCTGGTACAGGCTCCCCTCCAGCAGTAGGTAGGAGCCTGACGGGGAGAGGACGATGCGGTTTCCGGCGGTGGGCCAGGCATTCATCTCCCTTCCTTCGGCAAGCGACCACTGGTGAGTCAAGGCTCTGGTGTCGCCGGTCAGCAAGCTTTCGCCGTCAGGCATATAAAGTGGCCCTCCGGACCCGATGCCGGTCTCAGCCACGGTCCTTTCGGCGCCGGTTTCCAGGTGTCTTACGGCAATTCTCAGGTAGGGGGTATAAAGAGGCGGATCCTTCAGGGCGCTATAAGCGATCTCATCACCGTAGGGAGAAAGTGCCATGGTTAATGACCTGAAGAGCTCCCCCTCCGGCAACTTGGCAACGAAAGGTCGGACCGTCACGTCACTCAAGGGGGTGGCGAGCGGCGGGGCAACGGTGTCCCAGCGGTGTAGGACCGAGATGAATTCGGAACCGAAACTGAACTTCTTGATGGTAAGAGCGGTTGCCAGCAGCTCCTTATCGGAGCGCCAGGCAAGCGAGGTGACTCGGCCGGAGATAAGCGTCTCGCCAAGGAGTTTTCCCTGCAGATCAAAGATGCGCAGCAGACTCTGGTTTGCGGTGGCAAAGAGCGCCGCCAGGCGTGCGCCGTCCGGCGAAAAGTTTAAACCGGTTGCCGGCGCGGGCGCGATGACTCGACCGGGGCCGCCCGCGGGCTCGATGATCTGGACGCTTCCCTCAACGACTGCGGCAAAGACACCGTCACGGTTCACCGCGAACGGTTCGCCCGCATCAACCTTGGTGAAGATCTTGACAGCAAAACCGTCCGGAAGCGGCGTGGTGGCCAGGGTTGCGGCGCAACCGGTGAGGGTCGCAAGGAAGAGTATGAGCAGCAGGACGATGCCACGGGATGCGATCATGAGGGTCTCCTTTTGGGCGCAGGCGGCCAGTGTAGCGGAATTGCTCCCTTAAGACAATCCGAGAATACCCGGCTTGCCTGCGTCACCGCGTATACATGAGAATTCCTGGCGCAGCGGCCGCTCGGGTGATACTATTTACCCAGTTGCTTGCGCTCTCATTAGGGCGGATGCGCAGCGGAGGCCATTATATGCACGTAGTTCTGCTCATGATGAGGCTGCGTCTTACCAGCCGCAACCTGAAGGAAAAGCGCTCGATTGTGAAGAGCGTCCTGGCGCGGGCTCGCAACAGGTTTAATGTCGCCTGCCGGGAGTCGGGACTGCACGATCGGGCGGGCGATTCGGAACTCGCCTTCGTGACGGTTGCCGAGAGTGCAGCCTTGGGGAGAAGCCTACTGCAGGAGCTGGAGCGCTGGCTTGTCGAGGAGCGTCCCGACCTCGAGGTAACCGAGGTGCAGGTGGAAGAACTGTAATCAAACTTAGAGCTTCACAGGCTCCGGTAATAATGGTATGTAAAACCGCTCTAGAGAATCATGCCTACGGGGTGAATGGATAATGGCTCAAGAAGACCTGAATAGACTCACCATCGACAAGGAACGCTACTCCGCCGCTCCCAATAAGGGGAAACGGGTGCGCTTCTGGGCGATTGTTTGCATCGTGATCGTCCTGCTGGCGCTGATCGGCTGGAAGCTGGTCCTGAACCGGAGCGTCGAGGTGGAGGTCGCCACGATTTCGCTGGTTTACCCGTCCCAGACCTTTTCTCTCTTGAATGCGAGTGGCTACGTGGTGGCGCAGCGTAAGGCCGCGGTCTCCTCCAAGGCAACCGGCAGGCTCGACTGGCTTGGCGTGGAAGAGGGGAGTGTGGTCCGCTCCGGAGAGCTGCTGGCCCGCCTGGAAAGTGGCGATGTCGCCGCAGCCAAGGCGCAGGCTGCCGCCAATCTGGCCACCGCCCGCACCTCGCTGGAGCAGGCGCGCGTGGAACAAAAGGATGCGGCTCGAAACCTGGCTAGAAATAAGGAGCTGGTCGCCCAGGGGATCATTTCCCAGTCCGACTATGATACGTCCCAGGCGCGCTACGACCGGGACGTGGCTGCTTCGGCCGGGGCACTCTCCGCGATCACCTCCGCTCAGGCGGCGCTTACCGGCGCCTCGGTGGCGCTTGATTACACCCAGATACGCGCCCCCTTCGACGGGGTCGTGCTGACCAAGAATGCAGACGTGGGGGACATCGTCTCCCCGCTGGCGGCGGCAGCCAACGCCAAGGCCGCGGTCGTTACCCTGGCGGACATGGGGTCGCTCGAAGTCGAGGCGGACGTCTCCGAGGCTAACCTCGGCAAGGTGAAGGTGGGACAACCCTGCGAGATCCTGCTTGATGCCCTTCCGGAGAGCCGCTTTCGCGGGGTGCTGCACACCATCGTGCCGACCGCGGACCGCAGCAAGGGGAGCGTCATGGTGAAAGTCCGCTTCCTGGACCGGGACAAGCGGGTGCTCCCCGAGATGAGCGCCAAGGTTGCCTTCCTGGAGCGACCGGTGGGTGCGGGTGAGAACAAGCCGCGCATCGCGCTCCCCCCCTCGGCCGTCGTCCAGCGCGACGGTAAAAGTGTCGTCTTCGTGGTGCAGCGTGACAAGGTCGTGCAGACTCCGGTGACCCTCGGCGTGCGGGTCGGGGACTTGGTGGAGGTGGTTTCCGGAGTGAAGGCCGGCGAGCGCATCGCCACCAAGCCGCTGGAAAAACTGCGCGACCAAAGCCGCGTCAAGACGGCGGAGAAGTAGCCATGGAGGAGCCGAGCGCCCCCATCGTCGTGATTCGCAACCTTTCCAAGAGCTACCGGCGCGGTAGCCAGCTTCTGCCAGTCCTCTCCGGGATCAGCTTTGACATCGCCCAGGGCGAATTCGTGGCTCTAATGGGTCCCTCGGGTTCCGGGAAGAGCACCCTCCTAAACCTCATCGCGGGAATCGACTCGGCGGACCAGGGATCCATCCTGATCGGCGGGGTGGAGATCACGCGCCTTTCCGAGAGCGAGTTGGCCCGCTGGCGCGCCGGGAACGTCGGCTTCATCTTCCAGTTCTACAACCTGATACCGGTCTTGACCGCCTATGAAAACGTCGAGCTGCCGCTTCTTTTGACCTCCCTGAAAAGGCGCGAGCGACGTGAGCACGTCGAGGCGGTGCTCTCCGTGGTGGGGCTCGCCGACCGGATGGACCACTATCCTTCCCAGCTCTCCGGAGGTCAGCAGCAACGTGTTGCCATCGCGCGCGCCATTGTCACCGACCCGGAGATCCTGGTGGCGGACGAGCCGACCGGCGACCTGGACCGCGCCTCCGCGGAGGAGATCCTGCAGCTCATGGACCGGCTGGTGCGCGAGTTCAAGAAGACCGTCATCATGGTGACCCACGACCCGCGCGCGGCCGAGAAGGCCCACATCATCCGCCACCTGGAGAAGGGGGAGCTCAGTGAGGCCTCCTGAGGGGAAGGATTGAAATGGGAATTCCCTACTCCTACAGTTTTCGCAACCTTTGGACCAGGCGGCTCACCACGCTCTTGACCGCAAGCGGCATGGGACTCGTGGTGTTCGTTTTCGCGGCGACCCTGATGCTTGCCGAGGGGCTGCAGCAGACCTTGGTGGCGACCGGTTCGCCGGACAACGTGATGGTGCTCAGAAAGTCCGCCAACTCAGAGGTGCAAAGCGGCGTGGAGCGCGGTCAGGCCGCGCTGATCGAGAGCCAGCCCGAGGTGGCGATCGGCCCGGACGGCAAGCCGCTCCTCGCCAAGGAACTGGTGGTGCTGATCAACCTGAAAAAGCGCGGCAGCGACAAGCCGGCGAACGTGGTGATCCGCGGGGTGAGCGCGGCTTCGCTGCAGCTTAGGCCAGCCGTGCACCTGAAAGAAGGGCGCATGCCGCGGCCCGGTTCCGCCGAGGTTATCGCGGGGGCGAGCATCGCGCGCCGCTTCCAGGGGTGCGGCATGGGAGAGACGCTCCGCTTCGGCATGCGCGACTGGCGTGTGGTCGGCGTTTTCGACGCGGGCAGCACCGGGTTTTCCTCGGAGATCTGGGGGGACTCGGATCAGATGATGCAAGCCTTTCGCCGCCAGGTCTATTCCTCGGTCATGTTCCGGATGCGCAACCCTGCGCAGTTCGATGCCTTCAAGGCGCGGGTGGAGGGGGATCCGAGGCTCACCGTGGAGGCGAAGCGGGAGACCCGCTACTACCTGGACCAGTCCGAGTCGATGTCGCGTTTTCTGCGCATCCTCGGGATGGTGCTGACGGTCGTCTTCTCCATCGGCGCCGTCATCGGAGCCACCATCACCATGTATGCCGCCGTCGCCAACCGGGTCGGCGAGATCGGGACACTGCGGGCACTTGGCTTCCAAAGGAGCAGCATCCTTTCCGCCTTCATCATGGAGGCGCTTCTTTTGGGGCTTTGCGGCGGGATTCTCGGCGTGGGGGGAGCCTCCTTCATGCAGCTCATCACCATTTCCACCATGAATTGGGCCTCCTTTTCCGAGTTGGCCTTCTCCTTTACACTCACCTTCGGGATCCTTTGGAAATCGCTGCTTTTTTCCGTGGTCATGGGATTCATCGGAGGCATGCTTCCGGCGGTCCGGGCAGCGCGGATGAACATCGTAACTACGCTCAGGGCGAGCTAGAGGCAATACTAAAGCATTGAAACACAGAGCCACAGAGGACACTGAGAAAAACATAAATCATTACCGGAAAGACTCAGTCTTTATGCTAACGCATTTGAATTTCTCTGTGTTCTCTGTGGCTCTGTGTTTAATTGGTTCTTTTAGCTTCCGGCGATCCGGGCCGCCCGGATGAACCATTTTGACTGCGCTCAGGGCGAGTTAAAGGCAATACTAAAGCATTGATACACGGAGCCACAGAGGACACAGAGAAAACATAAATTATTACCGGAAAGACTCAGTCTTTATGCTAACGCATTTGAATTTCTCTGTGTTCTCCGTGGCTCTGTGTTTAATTGGTCCTTTTGGCTTTTAGGTGGCTTGCTGATGTTCATGATAAAATTCATCATACGGAACCTGTTCCGGCACAAGCTCCGCTCCATCCTGACGGTCGTGGGTGTCGCTGTCGCCGTGCTTGCCTTCGGGCTTTTGCGGACCCTGGTGGGGCTCTGGTACTCCGGGGCCGAGCACGCCTCGGCGACCCGACTAGTGACTAGAAACGCCATCTCCCTGATCTTCCCGCTTCCAGTCTCCTATCTGGAGCGGATCCGCGGGGTGCCGGGGGTGAGTTCGGTCGCCTATGGCAACTGGTTTGGCGGCGTCTATATCGACGAGAAGCATTTCTTTGCCAACTATGCAGTTGAGCCGCAAAGCTATCTCAACCTTTATCCCGAGTTCATCCTGGACCCCAAGGAGAAGAGCGACTTCCTCCTGGACCGCAAGGGGTGCGTCGTGGGTCGCAAGCTGGCCAAGACCTACGGCTGGAAGGTCGGGGATCTGATCACGCTCAAGGGGACCATCTATCCCGGACAATGGGAGATGGTGCTGCGCGGCATCTTTCGCGGAGCGGAAAAGACCACCGAGGAGCGGATTCTGCTGTTCCACTGGGACTACTTAAATGAGACCCTGAAAAAGACTACACCGCGGCGAGCCGATCAGGCTGGCTTCTACATGATCGGCGTCAAAAACGCGGGGCTTGCCCCGGAAGTCTCCCTGGGCGTGGACTCACTTTTCAAGAACTCGTTGGCCGAGACCCTGACCGAGACCGAACGCGCCTTCCAGATGGGTTTCGTCTCCATGACCGAGGCGATCATGGTGGCAATCCAGATCGTCTCCTACATGGTTATCGCCATCATCATGGTGGTGGCCGCGAACACCATGGCGATGACGGCGCGCGAACGGATCGGGGAGTACGCCACCCTGAAGACGCTCGGCTTCAAGGCGAGCCACCTGGCGCTACTGATCTTCGGCGAGTCGGTGACCATCTCGCTTCTGGGCGGCGTGGTCGGCGCGCTCTGCACCTTTCCCGCGGCACTTTGGATCGAGCAGGAGCTTGCGCAGTTTTTTCCCTACTTCAGCGTGTCACGCGAAACCATCTTGCTGGAGCTGCTCGCCTCCCTGATCGTCGGTGTGGTTTCCGGAATCTTCCCGACCTGGAGAGGCTCGACCATCAGGGTCGCCGACGGCCTGCGGCGCATAGGATGATAGGATGAGCACCCGGACCCCGGCTTGCGGCGACGTTTAGTCGAGAAGAAGGTAGAATTCCTCCTCCCTAACCTCCCCCTCTGTATGCAATAAGCCAGGCGCGCACTTATTGATTGCAGCTCCCCTCTTGACCGTCGGGTCCCACTCGCCTATACTTCCATCCCTTTCATCCGCACCGGCCCGATCGGACAGGAACGACGCGGGATTGGAAAAGTATCCGGCTTCCATTTGCCTGATCGTTCCGGTCGCCGTGGTCGCATGACTTTTACAACCGTACTCGTCGCAGCTGGATGTCTGCTATCTGCAACCTGCTACCTATGTTTATAATGGAGGTTTCACCCGTGAAGTTTGCGCGCATGACGAAGGACAGGATCGTTTGGCTCCTTTTGCTGGTATCCCTGGTCCTTTATTTCGCCGACTACTACATCTTTGGCAAGGCGGGCGAGATCGGCTTCAGCTTCATGTCGAACGTCGCCTTCCTCCCGGTGTATGTCCTCTTCGTCACCCTGATGCTTGAGCGTGTCATCAAGGACCGGGAGCGCGAGGCGATGATGAAGAAGCTGAACATGGTGATCGGCATCTTCTTTAGTGAGGTCGGGACCCACCTGCTGCGCGATTTTCTCGACTTTTTCCCGGACGGCGACCAACTTTCCAAGGTGTTGCGGCCCACACCCCAGTGGAAGGACAAGGATTTCGTAGCGGCCCACGAATACCTCAAGGGGAAGGACATCCACCTCGATTCGCGTCGCGGGGACCTGGGCGCGCTGAAGAACTTTCTTGAGAAGCAGAAGGGCACCATGCTGATGCTCATGGAAAACCCGAACCTGCTGGAGCATGCCGCTTTCACCGATCTGCTCTGGGCCGTATTCCACCTGATCGAAGAACTCCAGGCGCGCCGCACTCTGGACGGGCTTCCGGAAAGCGACCTGGACCACCTTTCCGGTGACATGAAGCGGGCCCACACCCACCTGCTGATTGAGTGGGTCTCCTATATGTGGCATCTGAAGAAGGATTACCCTTATCTTTACTCGCTGGCGGTCCGGATGAACCCGATGAACCCCGACGCACACGCCGAGGTGCTTTAATCCCGACTAGCCAAGGATTCAGCAGGCGGGCAAAACTCTCCCTTTCCTTCAAGGGTCGGTAGGTGGTGACCAGACCCCCTCGCCCTCCGGGAGAGGGGCAGGGGTGAGGGATTGGCCAGGGAGCGCGCTGTCGCATACCAGTTGAGTAGTTATCCCGTGACGTGCATATCCGAGGTGTTACAGTGGGAAACAGTCTGCGACTCCCTCACCCCGACCCTCTCCCATAGGGCGAGGGGGAGCTTCGGAAGTTGGAGGAGTTTGGATATACAACAAGTGCTGACGAAGAAGGGGGAGTTGATACCTCTTGAAACAAGATGGTATTGCTGTAGCGGAAGCTACCTACCTACCCTCGTCCCGTGAGACTTACTCCCAGTCTTGCAGTGCGAATACTGCCAAAAAAACGTTGCAAAATGGACGGCGTTGCCTTATACCTGTACGCTTCGCTGACAGCCACTACCCCTGCCCAAAAGGTGACCCGAGCTTGCAAGAAAAGCAAACACTGGCAAAACTCCGACAGGAAATCGACACGGTCGACGACCGCATACTTGACCTGCTGAACCTCCGGGCAACGCTCGTCATGCAAGTCGGCGCCCTGAAGACCCGGTCGCAAAGCGACTTCCACGTGCCGAGCCGCGAGCGGGAGATCTACGAGCGGCTGACCGCAGCCAATCCTGGACCGTTCCCGGCGGACGCGATACGCGGCGTGTTCCGCGAGATCATCTCGGCTTCGCTTGCCCTCGAGTCCCCGATGAAAGTGGCGTTCCTGGGACCCAAGGCGACCTTCAGCCACCTGGCGGCCATGCAGCAGTTCGGTCTCTCGGCCGAGCTCTCGCCGGAGCGCTCCATCCCCGCGGTCTTCGAGGCGGTGGAGAAGGGTGAGGCCTATTACGGGCTGGTGCCGGTGGAAAACTCTACCGAGGGGATGATCTCCCACACCCTGGACATGTTCATGGAGAGCGAGCTGAAGATCAACGCGGAGGTGCTTTTGGAGGTTTCCCACTTCCTGCTCTCCCGGACCGGCCGCTTCGAGGACGTGAAGAAGGTGTACTCGCACCCGCAGCCGCTGGCCCAGTGCCGCAAATGGCTCGCCGAGAACCTTCCCAACGTGCCGCTGGTCGATGTCGCCTCGACGACGCTGGCCGCCCAGATTGTCGGTGAGGACTACACCGCAGCAGCCATCGCCAGCGAATACGCTGCCTCCATCTACAGCCTGAAGGTGGTGAAGGCGCGCATCGAGGACCAGGTGAATAACTTCACCCGCTTCCTGGTGATCGGCCGCAAGCTCGCCGACCGCTGCGGCGACGACAAGACCTCGCTCATGTTCGCGGTGCGCGACGAGCCGGGGATCCTGCACCGGATGCTGGAGCCCTTCGCCAAGCGCGGCCTCAACCTTTCCAAGATCGAATCGCGCCCCATGAAGAAAAAGGCGTGGGAATACATTTTTTACCTGGACCTCTCCGGGCACATCACGGACCCCGATGTCGCAGAGGCGGTGCAGGAGCTTGCGCTTTGCTGCCAATTTGTAAAAGTGCTCGGATCCTACCCGCGGGCCCGTTCATGAGTGCTGCTGAACAGCCGCTGATAAAACGGATGGCCGTCATCGGCGTCGGCCTGATCGGCGGCTCCCTGGCGCGGGTGCTGCGCGAAAAAGGGGCCGTGGGTGAGGTGGTCGGCATCGGCCGCGGCGAGGCGAATCTCAGGCGTGGTGTGGAGCTGGGTGTTTTGGATCGCTACTCGCTTGATGCCAAGGAAGGGGTGCAGGGGGCCGATCTGGTCTTCATCGCGACGCCGGTCTGCTCGATACCCGGCGTGGTTGCCGAGATCGCACCCTTTCTTGCCCCCGGGGCCATAGTCACCGACGGTGGCAGCGTCAAGGAGTACGTGGTCGAGGCCTGCGAGCAGCTCATGCCGGAAGGAACCTTCTTCGTCGGCGGGCACCCGATCGCGGGGACGGAACACTCCGGTGTCGAGGCATCCTTTGCCACACTTTACCAGGGGAAGCGCTGCATCGTGACGCCGACTCCCAGGACCGATCCCGCGGCACTCGCCAAGGTGGTCGAGGTCTGGAAGCTGGCCGGCTCCACGGTGCCGCTGATGGATCCCGTGCAGCACGACCGTGTGGTGGGTGCCATCTCCCATCTGCCACACATGGTCGCCTATTCGCTGGTGAACGCTGTCGATGGCTATGACCGTTTCGGCGGCGAGCTGCTCTCCTTTACCGCCGGGGGATTCCGGGACTTTACCCGTATCGCCTCGTCGGACCCGGTCATGTGGCGCGACATCGCGCTTACCAATCGGGACGCTATCCTGGAAACCATGGACTTTTTCGCAGGCTACCTGGCCAAGCTCCGCTCCATGGTGGAGGCAGGTGACGCAGCCGCGCTGGAATCCTTTTTTCTCAACTCGAAGCAAAAGCGCGACGCGATACTTTAAACTGGAGCTTCTATGCAGAGCTACACTGTGCAATGCGCGAAAGCGGTGCGGGGCGAAATCACCGTGCCCGGCGACAAATCCATTTCGCATCGCTCCATCATGTTCGGCTCGCTTGCGACCGGGGTCACCAAGGTGACCGGGTTCCTGCGCGGCGAGGACGCCCTTGCCACCCTGGAGGCGTTCCGCGCCATGGGCATAAAGGTTGAGGACGACGGCGAGACCCTGGTCATCCACGGCAAGGGGCTGCACGGCCTCTCCGAGCCGGCCGACGTGCTGGACTGCGGCAACTCCGGCACCTCCATGCGGCTTCTTACCGGCCTTTTGGCGGGGCAGAACTTCTTTTCCGTCCTTTCCGGGGACAAGTACCTGAGGGCGCGGCCCATGAAGCGGGTCGTGGGGCCGCTTGCCCAGATGGGCGCCCGCATCTCGGGGCGCGCCGGCGGCGACAAGGCTCCGCTCGCCATCCAGGGCACCAAGCTTACCGGTATCAAGTACGCCTCACCGGTTTCCAGCGCCCAGGTGAAATCGGCCATCATGCTCGCCGGCCTTTACGCCGAGGGCGAGACGACCGTTCTGGAACCGCATCTCTCCCGCGACCACTCGGAGCGGATGCTGCGCCATTTCGGGGCGCAGGTGGAAAGCTTTCCCGGTGGCGTGAAGCTCACCGGCGGGGTGGAATTGACCGCGAGCGACATCGCGGTCCCCGGCGACATCTCCTCGGCCGCCTTCTTCATGGTCGCCGCACTCATCGTCCCGGGAAGCGAGCTGCTGATCCGCGGCGTCGGCGTCAATCCGACCCGTACCGGCGTCATCGACATCCTGAAAGGAATGGGAGCCGACCTGGAACTGTTGAACCCGCGCGAGCAGTCGGGCGAGCCAGTTGCCGACATCAGGATCCGCTCCTCCCAGCTCAAGGCGATGGAGATCTCCGGAGAGCTGGTGCCGCGCGCTATCGACGAGTTCCCCGCCATCTGCGTCGCGGCCTCTCTGGCCCGGGGCACCACGCGGGTAAGCGGAGCTGCGGAATTGCGCGTTAAAGAAACCGACCGCATCGCCGCCATGGCCGCAAACCTGCGCCGCGCCGGCGTTAGCGTCGTCGAGACCCCGGACGGCATGGAGATCACCGGCGTGGAGCGCCTGGCCGGATGCCGCGCCGAGAGCTTCGGCGACCACCGGATCGCCATGTCCATGCTGGTCGCGGGACTTGCCGCTAGCGGGGAAACCAGCGTCGACGACACGGAGTGCATCGCCACCTCCTTCCCGGGATTTCTGGAACTCCTCGAAGAGGTCGCGTCCCGTTGAGCGCTGCAAGAGTGAACGGGGTGATAGTCGCCATCGACGGGCCGTCGGGCGCGGGGAAGAGCAGCATCACGAAACTGCTGGCAAGGCGCCTGGGCTACCTGCACATCGACACCGGCGCCATGTTCCGCGCGGTCGCCCTCATGGCGCAGCGCGCGGGGATCAGTTGCGAGGACGACGCGGGGCTCGCCGAACTTTGCCGGGGGCTCAGCATCACCTTCGAGCGCGAGGACGGGAGTTGCCGCGTGCTGGTGAACGGAGAGGATGTTTCCAGCGCCATCAGAAGCGAGGAGGTGGGCTTACTAACCTCCTGCATCTCGGCCCGCAAGCCGGTGCGCGACGCGTTACTTGACATGCAGCGCACCATGGGCCAAGCGGGCGGAGTCATTCTCGAGGGACGCGATATCGGCACCGTGGTGTTTCCCGACGCCGAGGTGAAATTTTTCCTCTTCGCAAGCGCCGAGGAGCGCGGCAAACGCCGCTATCTGGAGCTTGCCGCGCGGGGCGAAAAGGTCACCCTCGAGGAAACCATCGCCCGCGTGGTGTGCCGCGACCGGCAGGACGAAGGACGCGAACATGCACCGCTTAAGCAGGCTTCGGACGCGGTCCCGGTTGATTCAACGGCGCTCTCCATCGACGAGGTGCTGGATTTTATGGAGCGCACCGTGAAGGGCAGGCTGTGCGACCAGAAGGGGACCGATTAATGGAAGTAATACTGGCTAAGCAGGCCGGATTTTGTTTCGGCGTGAAAAGGGCGACCCATCTCGCTTTCGAGGCGGCCGACAAGGGCGGGGAAACCTACACCCTCGGGCCGATCATTCACTCGCCGCAAGTCGTTCAGCGGCTGGAGGAGATGGGCGTGAAGCCGTTGTCCGACGTGAACGGCGTGGAGAGCGGAACCATCATCATTCGCTCGCACGGCGTCGCCGCGGAGGAGCTTGAGGCTGCCATCAGCCGCAACCTCGAGATCGTCGACGCCACCTGCCCGTTCGTCAAGAAGGCGCAGGAGCATGTGGCGAGCCTGTCGAGTGCCGGCTACGACGTGGTCGTGGTGGGCGATGCCGACCACCCCGAGGTGCAGGGGATCGTGTCCTACGCAACGGGGAAGGTTTACGTGGTCGGAAGCGGTGAGGAAGCCGAGCGCCTTCCCCGGATGGCGAAGATCGGCGTGGTCGCCCAGACGACCCAGTCCTTTGAAAACCTGAAGCAGGTGGTGACCGCCTGCCTCGGCAAGGGCGGCGAGATCCGGGTCTACCACACCATCTGCGACGCGACTGCGGTGCGCCAGGAGGAAGCCAAGGAACTCGCCGGCAAGGTCGACTGCATGATCGTCATCGGAGGGTTCAACTCCGCCAACACCAAGAGGCTCGCGGAGGTCTGCTCCGAGCTTTTGCCGCGCACCCATCACATCGAAACTGCCTGCGAACTGGACCCGCAATGGTTCACCGGGGTGGAGAAAGTCGGGGTGACCGCGGGGGCCTCGACACCGAAATGGTTGATAGATGATGTATTAGATCGCATTACAGAGATAGATAAGGATAAAATAGATTGAATTTTTTCACAGATGTGATAAATTAGCTCGATTTTAGAGAGAATTACTTCAGGGGGTACGGTCTTCGATGGGTGACGAAAAAAAGACGTTTAAGAAAAAAGATATGCCGATTAGGCGGTTACACGATACTGACGAGGAACTGGAGCAGTCAGAGCAAGGCGAGTTCGCCGACCTCTTCCAGGACAGCCTGAGGCAGCCGCAGAGCGGCGAAGTCGTCAAGGGCGTGGTAGTCCAGATCGAGCAAGATGTGGTTTTGGTCGATGTCGGCTACAAGTCAGAGGGTTGCATTCGCATCGGCGAATTCATCGATGAGGCTGGCGAGCTGAATGTGAAGGTCGGCGACGAAGTGAATGTCTACTTCGAGCGCGGCGAAAACATCCGCGGCCACATGGTCCTTTCCAAGAAGAAGGCCGATTCCCAGGTAGCTTGGGAAACCATCGCCGCAGCCGGCGAAGGTGGCGTCATCGAAGGGAAGATCACCGGCAAGGTTAAGGGCGGCATGACCGTCGACGTCGGCGTCGAGGCCTTCCTTCCCGCTTCGCAGGTTGACCTGCGTCCCGGCGGCAACATGGACCGTTTCATCGGCCAGACCTACCAGTTCAAGATTCTCAAGTTGAACCGCAAGCGGGGCAACCTGGTACTTTCCCGCCGCGCACTCCTCGAAGAGGACCGCGACAAGGCAAGGACCGAGACCCTGGCGACCCTGAAGGAAGGGGATATCGTTGCTGGCGTCGTCAAGAACATCGCTGAGTACGGCGCGTTCGTCGACCTGGGCGGCGTTGACGGCCTGCTGCACGTAACCGACATGTCCTGGGGACGCCTTGGGCATCCCTCCGAGATGGTCAAGGTGGGCGATACCCTGAACGTCATGGTTCTGAAGTACGACCGCGAGAAGGGCAAGATCTCTCTCGGCCTGAAGCAGACTGTGCCCGATCCCTGGCTGAACGTGGGCGAGCGCTACCAGGAAGGCGAGAAGGTTCGCGGCAAAGTGGTCAGCCTCACCGATTACGGCGCATTCATCTCCCTGGAAGACGGCATCGAAGGCCTGGTTCACGTCTCCGAGATGTCCTGGACCAGAAGGGTACGTCACCCGTCGGAACTCTTGAAGACCGGCGAAGAAGTCGAAGCAGTCATCCTGGGCGTCGATCCGGGTAACCGCAGGATTTCTCTGGGACTCAAGCAGACCGAGGTTAACCCTTGGACTGTCATTGGCGAGCGTTACCCGGTCGGCACCAAGATCGAAGGGCAGATCAAGAACATCACCGACTTCGGCGTCTTCATCGGCATCGAAGACGGCATCGACGGCCTGGTGCATGTCTCCGACATCTCCTGGACCCGCCGCGTCAAGCACCCGGGCGAGCTTTTCACCAAGGGGCAGACCGTGCAGGCAGTTGTTCTCAACATCGACGTCGAGAACGAGAGACTTTCCCTGGGCATCAAGCAGCTCGTGCCCGATCCCTGGGACGAGATCCCGCGTCGTTACCGTCCCGGCTCCAGAGTCAAGGGCCGCGTAACCTCCGTGACCGACTTCGGCGTGTTCCTGGAAATCGAAGAAGGCATCGAAGGGCTGGTTCATGTTTCCGAGCTTTCCCACGAGAAGGTCGCAACTCCGAAGGACTTCGCCAACGTCGGCGACGAGCTTGAGGCAGTTGTACTGAGCGTCGACATGGTGGAGAAGAAGATTGCTCTCTCCATCAAATCGCTGCAGACCGCCATCGACAAGGCAGAACTTGCCTCGTACATGGGAGCACAGGGCGAAGCTACTTCCAGCTTCGGCGACCTTTTGAAAGAAAAGCTGAAGAAGAACAGCGAAGAATAGGACACGTCACTTTCGCCGACAGGTGTAATTTAATAGCTTAATGAGGTGTGTACAAATGACTAAAAGCGAACTGATTGACAGGCTGGTGGAAGTGCGTGGCGTCCTGACACGCAAGGATTCGGAGGCGGTGGTATCGATGGTTTTCGATGCCATGAGCGATGCGCTCACCTCCGGTGACAAAGTGGAGATTCGCGGTTTTGGAAGCTTCACCATCAGAGATCGTGAGCCGCGCGAGGCGAGGAACCCGAAGAGCGGTGAAATCGTCAGCATCCCTTCCAAGAAGACTCCGTTCTTCAAGACCGGCAAGGATCTTCGGGAGCGCGTCAACAACATGTAGCAAGCCGGGTTACCGGTAGCGCCCGGGTGGCGGAATTGGTAGACGCAAGAGACTTAAAATCTCTCGTCCGTAAGGGCGTACCGGTTCGATTCCGGTCCCGGGCACCAAG
>Ga0209123_1002314_pt1 | contig 16407 bp, 11 predicted proteins | sample BarGraIncu00431A_FD_184500 | JGI IMG/M metagenome (GOLD analysis project Ga0209123, IMG submission 184500) | Arctic peat soil microbial communities from Barrow, Alaska, USA - Barrow Graham LP Incubations 004-31A (SPAdes) (version 2) | ecosystem: Environmental > Terrestrial > Soil > Wetlands >...
GACCAACTGGTGCAGATGGGCTTATCCTCTCACTTACAATTGCAACGTTTGACTTGATACGGAGACCGCCGATTAACTTTAAGTGGCATTAGTGTGATTAATAGTTCGCGCAAGCATTGATATGTAGAAATAAGATAAAATGGGTGGATTTGCAAGGTCGCGCCTCGCCTCCACCATCTAAATCCCGATTTTTTAAAAGTCTATGAAACCGCTAATTACCTGGGGTTGAAGGGTAGTTAGTGGTTTTTTTGTGTTCTTGAGAAGGAATTTCTCACCTCCACCATGTAAAACTAGATTTTTCTAAATGTAATATAAGGGGAAATATGCTAAGTCTTAGACTGTTGCATATTTATTTTCAGCAAGGGTCTAGGGCATTTTTAATCAAGAAGAATAACAAATTTACTAGCCAGCTTTGGCAAAAAAAGAGGATTTTGTAAACATATGATGAAATCAGTAAAAAATGGGATCCAAATACAAGCAAGGAAGTAAAACAGACAGGGACGTTGTTTATCCAGTCTAGATGGGATGCTTAAAACATACGTTTGAAAAATATGAAACGCAGTTCCTGTCCCCTGTTTATTCCAGGGAATAGTGCTTCTTAGAAAGAATTTAAAGTTATCCTTTATCGGTGCACTTTGATTCTTTATTGTTGTAGAGCACGCTGCATGAGAACTCTCTCTCTTGATATCTGGTATTAAATTGGAAGGCGTTGAAGTAAATGCCGCGACAAACTATCGAAAGGTCAAAGGCCTTATCTACAAAACTAATTATATTTACGGCAACTATTTTAATGATAAGTTATCTTTTGCAGTTTGGTCATTCCGAAGCTGCAAATAATATGGCAGAGAAAAGAATTCTCATCCTGGATTCATTTCACCAAGATTTGCCTCTTAATAAGTTGTTTTTAAAGGGATTGCAGGATCGCTTTGAGCAGCAGACTGATATTAAAATTAATTATTATTACGAATACCTAGACCTGCAAAGGCATCAGCTTAATAGTTCTTATATAAAGAATTTGCCAGATTATTTGAAAGACAAGTATGCATCACAAAAGATTGATTTGATTATTGTTCATAGACGACTTGCGTTTGATTTTATGATTCGGCATGGAGCTGATATTTTTAAAGACATTCCAGTAATTTCCGTTGGTGATGATCGAGAAACCTATTCCACGAAGGATGTACCCAGTAATTTTACGCAAGTTATTGGGAGTGTTGATATAGTGGAGTCATTCAAGGTCTTACTTCAAACGAGGCCTCAGACCCGAGATATATATGTAATCATCGGTAAAACGGAATTGGAACGTAGAGTAAAAGAAAAATTATTGAAACAGTTAGCTCAATTTGAAGGCGTTGTAAGAATCAACTTTTGTGACGAATTGGCTGTTCCGGAAATGCTGGATAAGGTGGGCACAATTACTGGCGATGCAGCAATCGTATATATTTTTATTTTTAAAGATGCAGCGGGGATGGATTTTGTGCCTCGAGAAGTACTAAGTCAGATAGTCAATCGGGCTAAAGTCCCTGTTTATGGAAGTGAAAAAACATACCTAGGAAAAGGAATTGTTGGCGGGTATTTGAGTGGTGGAGAAGTGCTTGGAACGCGAGTTTCGGATATTGGACTTGATATTTTGCAAGGGAAAGCAAAAAGTGCTGAAAAATTAGAAATCGTGCCCGCGGGAGAATTTTTTTTCGACGAGCGTGAGTTACAACGTTGGGGTATCAAGGAGAAGCTGTTGCCTCCTGGGAGTAAGATTGAGTATAAGGAAATGGGCTTATTCGATTTGTATCGCTGGCATGTTCTTAGTGCTATTATACTGCTGGTTCTGGAAACATTTCTAATTGCGGGATTGTTAACCAACCGAATCAAGCGAAAACGTGCCGAAAATTCCTTGCTCCAATTAAATACCGAGTTAGAGAATATAGTGACTCAACGTACTTGTGATCTGGAAGTTACCAATTCTGCTCTCATCCAGTTAAATGAGCAACTGAATCAGAATTCCAGAACGGATATGCTGACTGGTCTTTATAATCGGCGTCATTTAAATGAGAATATTGAAATGGAGTTCAACTGTTATCACCAGACCGATGTTCCATTTTCGCTGATTATTGCTGATATTGATTATTTTAAGAAAATTAATGATGGCTATGGTCATAATTGCGGAGATTATATCTTAAAAATAGTGGCCGACGAATTTGTCAAATGCATTCGGCCATGCGATATTGTGGGACGTTGGGGTGGCGAAGAATTTTTGTTTCTATTACCCGCGACAAACACACACATAGCTATGGGAATTGCAGAAAGAATTCGAAGCGTCATTATGACTAAGGAATTTATCTGGGAAGAAAAGTCCATATCGCTTAGTATGACATTTGGCGTTACTGTAATAAATAAAAACGATACAGTTGATACGATCATAAATAGAGCCGATATGGCTCTGTATCGAGGGAAAAATACTGGTAGGAATCGTGTTGTTGCACTTGATACAACACTTTGCGAATGAAGAAGAAATGATGGCCCAAATAAACTACTCAGATATGGAAATCCACAAGATAATTCATGCAACCTTACTCAAACTTGCAATCCGGCTTAAGAACAGTTTCTTAGGTGAATTTGCAAGGCCGCGGCTCGCCTCCACCACTCAAATCCGGATTTTTTTTTACAAAAATTTCAAGATGGAAAGCCTTGATTATCCTGCCTTTATGGACGAAGATCATGGCTTTTTTTGTTGCTGTCAAGCAATTATTTCCTCCACTGTTGATCTAGTAGGATCCTGTTTGCTGTAATTTGAATTGAACCCCTTGTATTGGATTTTCTAGAAAAAATCCAATACAAGGGGTTCAATTCATGTTGGCTGATAACATTCTTGTTCAATAGTTTTAAAAAATATCAGGAAGGGTGATATGATCTTCAAATAGCAAGTTTAAACAGGATTACATATTGGTTCTAAATAAATAGTGTATAAGTTGTTCTTTATCTGCTCTATAGTATATTTATTATTACGTAGAAAGATGTAAGCCTCAATACCAATTATCGTCAATAGAGTATGCGTAATAAATTTAATTTCTAAATTAATTGGACTTTGTTTGTTTAGATGGTTCTCAAGTAAGTTATGTAACGTTTGATACAACCAAGAGTAAAGGGGTGATGAATAAAAATTGTAATTAATGGAAGGTTTGATTATCATTGCAGAGTCCTTAAAATATTGATATCCTTTTTCACTGAATTCAATAAAACACTCGAAGAAAAAATTTATTTGATCAAAGGTGGAATTTTTGGAATCTTCAATAAAAAACGTTATTTCTGCTTTTAATAGTTTGATATCCTCCATAAGTAAGTCTAGAAAAATCTCCTCCATACTTTTATAGCGGCGATAAAGAGTAGCTTGCCCTATACCTGTTTTCCTAGCAATCTGGTACATCTTGACGTTAGATATTCCGCCGTTCTCGATAATTAGCTTATGAGCAGTTTGTAAGATACGAGTGTTTATTTGGTCTTTTTCTTTAATATCATCCGACATATGGCGATAATCCTCCTCAATCTATATTTATAATACTTAAAAACATTCCAAAGATATTGCAGAAAAATAGTATTATTTTATGATTGGTTATCATTATAACATATTTGAAAGATTGATTTTAAAATCTCCTTGTACGAAATCGAGTAAATATAACGTTTTATCAAAGAACTCAGTAAATAAGATTAATCATTATTATAAGAAAAAAACAATTGACCACCGGACAATTGTCCGGTACTATATAGATAAGACAATTGCCCGGTGGGAGCTTCGCCGTTTATGTAAAAAGTGTGAATAGCGAAGATGTACTACATAAAATATGGAACAGTGGCTGCTATTAGTTGAATAAATGAATTTCTATGTAACAGTAATGGAGTTAGTAATGAAAAATGATATTTTTGAAGATTTGCCAATCTATAAGGCGGTAGGAAGTTTAGCGCTACCAACGATGATGGGAATGCTAGTTATGATTGTTTATAATTTGACGGGGACTTTTTTTGTTGGACAGTTACATGATGCTAATCAGATAGCTGCTATTACGATTACTATGCCCATTTTTCTCCTATTAATGGCATTTGGCAGTTTACTCGGTGTTGGTGGTGGCAGCTATATATCCATTCTTTTAGGAAAGAAGGAAGGTGAAGAGGCAAAACAAGCAGCGTCCTTTGCCTTTTATGGGAGCCTTGCAATAGGAGTTATCTGTATGCTTGTAGGTCTGATATTTATGCAGCAGATCTTAAGTTTATCAGGAGCAAGTGTTCATACATATGAGTATGCTAAAGGTTATTTGGTGATTATTGCCGTTGGATCTCCCGCTATTGTAGCGAGTTTTTCTTTAGGACAGATCATTCGCGCCGAAGGGGCGGCAAAACAAGCAATGGCAGGAATGATGATTGGAACGATCATTAACATAGTTCTTGATCCTATTTTCATCTTATGGATGGGAATGGGCGTAACAGGTGCTGCCGTCGCTACTGTTCTTGCCAATGTTATTTCAGTCCTTTATTATATCTACTATTTTGTGAAGAAAAATAGCCAACTGTCTATCTCATTTAAAAATTTTGTATTGACTAAGAAGATGCTTAAGGCTGTGTTTTCAATCGGAACCCCTGCATCGATCAATTCTCTGTTAATGAGCACGTCTAATATTATTCTAAATAATTTTGCTGTACAGTACGGAGACGATGTTGTGGCTGCCTTAGGAATAGTAAGTAGAGTGATTTTAATTCCCATCATGCTGTTATTTGGTTTATGCCAAGGAGTACAGCCACTTATCGGCTATAACTATGCGGCCAACAATAAAAAGCGTATGACTGACATTATAAACTTTACAGCTATCTGGGGAACTGCTATCGGAGTTATTTTTACACTAATACTCTATTGGCTAGGGAGGAGTGCAATTGAGGTATTTAGTAATGATCCTGGGATTGTGAATTTAGGAGAAGGTTTTTTGCAAGTAATCTTACTATCAATTCCCTTTTTAGGAATTCAGTTTTTGGTGACGACTAGCTTTCAGGCTATGGGGAAAGGGATTCCTTCCCTTTGGCTTTCTATTTCAAGACAAGGAATACTGTTTATTCCCATTTTACTGATTGCGAATGCATGGGGGGGATTAAAGGGGGTTATTTCTGCTCAACCACTGGCTGACATTATGACTACGGTTTTAGCTATAGTTTTGTTTTATAGGGAAATTAGAAAAAAGCATTAAGTGGACTAGTTTCGTGATGAAATGATATGGGTAGTAAGAGTGAAGGCCAAATTATATTTTATACTATGATAAATCGGGAGGTTCTTTATGAAATTAGATCGTCAATGGATTGTTGGGTTAATTATATTTATGGCAACGAACCAATCCGTCTTTGCAGCCCCGGTTACGCTCTCACTAGATGACAGCATAGATTTGGCATTGAAAAATAATTACGACATTAAATATGCCAAATCCGCTAGGGAAAAGTCCTATTGGGCTCTGGAGCAAACCCAAAAAAATAAGAAGGTCTCTATTGATTACACTCATACAGATGAACGTTACAATATTGCGCCTTCCTCATCAGCTGGATATACATACACTAACGATTTTGACAACCGGGTAACGCTTAGTCTCCCTATTTATTCCGGTGGTAAATTAGAGAGTCAAATTGATCAGGCTAAACTGGATCTTAAAGTAGCCGATCTAGATATCGACGTGGCCAAACAACAGCTTAAAGGCAATGTTGTTACCGATTATTTTACGGTGCTCGAGTACCGTAATGAAGTGGAAGTTGATCAGAAAACAGTAGATAACTATCTAGACCACCTGAATGTGGTTAATGCTAAATATGAGTTTGGCATCGTGGCTAAAACAGATGTTTTGTCAAGCCAGGTTGATTTGGCAAAGGCTCAGGATACCTTAATAAAAGCACAAAACAATCACAACAATGCTGTAGCCACTCTAAATAATGCCATTGGACTGTCCCATGGTACAGAACTACAATTAAAAGATAATTTTAAATACGAAAAATATTCCTTAACACTTGAGCAATGCCTTGCATATGCAGAGGTCCATCGGCCGGAAATAGCTCAGTATGAAGCTAAAGTCGCGAGTGCTCATTATGATGAGAAAATTGCTAGGAGCAGATATTTACCCAAGGTTGATCTGACCGCCGAGGAAGATTGGAATGACAGTCGTATTCCTGGCTTAAACAACAACAATTGGATGTTGAAACTAACAACTTCCCTTAATGTGTTTGATTCTGGCTTAACCAACTCCAAAGTTAAACAAGCACAACATAGCGTAGACATGGTAGGAGATAAGGCAGCCAAGCAACGTGATTCCATCTTATTGGATGTTCGCCAATATTATCTAAGTATGTATGAAGCAGAAAAACGGATTGATACAAATCAAGTATCTGTGAATCAGGCGCAAGAAAATTTAACTATTCAAAAAGTCCGCTATGATGTGGGAGTCGGCACAAACATTGACCTTCTTGATGCGGTCTTGTCCCTGAATTCAGCCCAAAAAGATTATATTCAGGCTCTATATGACTATAACACCAACAAAGCAAAATTAGAACAAGCAATGGGTTCGCCAGTAAAATAGGCCAAGTTAACTTACCTAATTAATAAAAGAACATCTGTAACGGTACAATTAGGAGGAATCATAAATGAGTATTAAACTGTCAAGTAAAATGAAAATTGGACTTATTATTGTAGCAATTGTGACAGGTGTTGGTGTTTCACGTCAGATGGCGTCATTCAAGCCGCCGATGAACATGCCGCAAACAGTACAAGTAAAAGCTATGCAGGTGATCCAGAAGGATACACCGACTAACTATGAGTTTGTAGGACAGGTTAAATCGAAAAATGAAGTAAAGATCATGTCCAAAGTATCAGGCAATATTGTAGAAAAGATGGTGAATGGCGGCGATACGGTATACAAAGGACAGCCATTGTTTCGAATTGATAATAAACAATATAGGTCAGCCGTTAATTCCGCCCGGGCAACATTGGGCAAGTCGCAAGCCGCACTAGATAATACTCAAAAAGATGTGGAAAGATACAGACAATTGGTAGCCATTAATGGCGTTGCGCGGCAAACCTTTGATAGCCAGGTAGCACAAGCAGCACAAGATGCTGCTACGGTGGAAGCCAACAGGGCTAATTTACAACAAGTACAAGAGGATGAACAGGATACGTTAATTCTATCACCTGTTGACGGTCGAATTGATTTGAATGATTTAAGTATTGGAGACTATGTAGCAGCAGGATCGACTAAAATGGCGACTGTATCATCCATTGATCCTACCTGGGTTCAATTTAGTATGAGTGAAAATGAATATTTAAATCTGGCCCAGTTGGGCAATGGTAATTTACCAAGTAGCTTTAAGGATAATCTCAAACTTACCCTTAGTAATGGAACCCAATATCCATTGGTAGGTCACGTCGAACAAGTCGATAAAGGCGTTAGTGATGCAACAGGAACAATTACGATAAAAGCGGCATTTAGTAATCCGCAAAAAATGCTCATGCCGGGCATGTTTGCTAAGGTAGTCGCGCAAGGAGAAGTAAATCAAGGAGCTTTACTCATTCCGCAACGGGCCGTGACCGAATTACTAAATAAGACATTTGTTAGCGTGGTAACCGATGATAATAAAGCACAAAGCCGACAAGTGACCATGGGAGAACGAATTGGCAATCTGTGGTTAGTAAAAGATGGGGTAACTGTTAATGATCGCATTATTGTGGAAGGGCTCACTAAAGTGAAAGATGGAACAGCATTGGAAGTCGTTATGATACAACCGGATCAATTGCAAATTCCGGCTAAGTAATAGGGGGTTTTTGAATGGCTAATTTTTTTATTAATCGACCAATTTTTGCGATTGTGTTGTCGATTATCATCACGATCATCGGCGTGACTTCGGCGTTTAATTTGCCCATAGCCCAGTATCCGCAAATATCACCGCCAACAATTTCAATTAGTACAGCATATCAAGGCGCAAATGCTGAAGTCATAGAGCAAACGGTAGCGCAAATCATTGAACAACAAATTAATGGTGTGGACGGTATGTCCTATATGTCTTCCACCAGTACAGATTCAGGTTCCTATTCACTAAGTGTGCAGTTTGAATCTGGGACCAATGCTGATACTGCCGCAGTGCAGACGCAAAATCGGGTATCAGAGGCCACACCATCATTGCCAAGTGATGTTCAGACAGCGGGTATTACAACCAGAAAATCATCCCAAGATATGTCTTTGATTCTTACTCTCTATTCGCCCAGTGATGCATATGATGTAAATTTCTTAAAAAATTATGGCAGTATTTATCTTCTTGATAAGATAAAACGTGTCAAAGGCGTTGGAGATGTATCGGAATTTGGCTCTGACTACAGTATGAGAATATGGTTGCAACCTGAAAAAATGGCCAGTCTTGGAATTTCAACAAAACAAGTCACGGATGCTATTACAAAGCAAAATATTCAAGCGCCAGCAGGGGCTATTGGACAGATGCCTGCAGATTCTCAACAAGAATTTGAGTATAATACCCGCGTAAAAGGAAGGCTAACTACGCCCCAAGAATTTGAAAATATCATCATCAGTTCAGCAGGAAACGGTTCTTTTATTCGTATGAAAGATATAGCGCGGGTGGAATTAGGCAGCAAATCCTATACTTATGAAAGCGTGGTAAATGGTCATATCGGTGCAGGGATTGCTGTTAAATTAACAAGTGATGCCAATGCTTTACAAACAATTGGAAATGTGAAAACAGTGATTGAGAATGCTTCACAAAATTTTCCTGCGGGTTTGGAATATAAAATTGTTGTAGATAGTACTAAATTTGTTCGGGAATCCATGATTGAAGTACTTAAAACTCTGGGCGAAGCCATGTTACTGGTTTTAATTGTGGTATTTCTTTTTTTGCAGAGTTGGCGTGCCACATTAATTCCGATGCTGGCCATTCCAGTATCCTTGATAGGAACCTTTGGTGTTTTTATTGCATTAGGGTTTACGATTAACACTTTAACGTTATTTGCCATGGTTCTGGCCATTGGACTGGTAGTGGATGATGCAATTGTTGTTATTGAAGCAGTCGAACATCACATGCGATATTCAGGGCTTACGCCAATCGAGGCCACTAAGCGAGCCATGAGTGAAGTTTCCGGGCCCGTTATTGCCATTGCCTTTGTACTGGCTTCTGTATTTATTCCAGTCGCTTTTTTTGGCGGGATGATGGGGATTTTATACAAACAATTTGCCTTAACCATTGCTGCATCAATGGCTTTATCAGCGGTGGTCGCTTTATCTCTTACACCGGCACTTTGTGTATTATTACTTAAGCCCTATGATCCCAATGCTCATAGCGGATTTGTCGGTAACTTTTTTAAAAAGTTTAATCATTGGTTTGAAAGAATGATCGAAAAATATGGCCGGGGTTTAACGAATCTCATTCCTAAATCACGTGCATGCATGATTGTATTGGTTTTGTTATGCTTTTCAATTGGCGGATTATATAAACTAGTTCCTACGTCGTTTGTGCCTGAAGAAGATCAGGGGTACTATATTGCTAGTTTTTCCCTGACTGAGGCAGCTAGTCTGAATCGCACGAAGGCAGTAACAAAAGAGCTTGGGAAAAAGCTGGGCGATCAACCAGGCGTTGCAAATATTATGGCCATATCGGGGCTGGATTTATTGGGTGGAGGAATGAAGTCGAATTCAGCAGTTATGTTTGTGGGCCTAGATTCCTGGGAGCAAAGAACAAGTCCCCAATTATCAGTAGGAGCGCAAGTGGGTCAAACATTTGGCATTGGCGCTCAGTTACCTGAAGGAATGGTGATTGCGTTTGCTCCTCCGTCGCTACCAGGACTTGGCATGGTGGGTGGACTCACTCTAATGTTGCAAGATCAAAACGGGGGTTCCTTAGAAAGCCTGGATAGCATGTCACAAAATTTTGTGGCTGCAGCGAAAGAGCGTCCTGAGATTGGGTCAATTACTTCAACTTTTAACGCCAGTACCCCAGGCTACGAATTTGAAGTGGATCGGGAAAAAGCTCAGAACATGGGAGTGGAGGTTGAGGATGTATTCACTACCTTACAAGTATTTCTTGGTGGATCACAGGTGAATGATTTTAATGAATTCGGTCGTAGTTATAAGGTCATTGTGCAAGCTGAAACATCATCTCGTAGTGATATTAATGCAACACGTAAGCTGTTTGTAAAAAGTTCTAGTGGCGCAATGGTACCATTAAATACTCTGTTAAAACCTAAGAGTATCAATGGGCCTGCGACCATTACAAGATATAATGGTGTCAAAGCGGTTCAAATCAACGCAACCCAGGCATCTGGGTATAGCTCTGGTCAGGCAATGGCGGCGCTTGAAGAAGTGGCTAAAACATTGCCCAGTGGCTATTCTTATGAATGGTCTGGCCAAAGTCGTGAAGAACGAAGTTCAGGTAATCAAAGCTTCATCGTATTTGGCATGGCGATTTCATTTGCATTTTTGTGTTTAGCTGCGCTGTACGAAAGTTGGAGTGTTCCGTTTGCAGTATTACTTACCGTTCCGGTGGGCATATTTGGTGCTTTTTTAGCTCAGTATGCACGGAACTTGGAAAATAGCATATATATGCAAATTGCTTTAGTTATGCTCATTGGTTTAGCAGCGAAGAACGCTATATTGATTGTAGAGTTTGCTAAAGTAAGGGTCGATAATGGAATGGACATCGTCCAAGCCGCCATTGAAGCGGCCAAAATTCGTCTACGTCCTATCATTATGACATCATTAGCGTTTATTATCGGTTGTGTTCCTTTGGCGATTGCTAGCGGTGCTGGTGCCGGTGCTAGAAATGCAATGGGAACGTCGGTGGTAGGTGGTATGTTAGTAGCTACAGCCCTTGGAATCTTCTTAATACCCGTCCTTTTTGTAGTAATAGAAAAGTTAACAAAAAAAACGAGTGCATTGGATAAAGATGTAAGGAATTCTGTAGAACTGTCAAATTCGGAGCATACAATCAAGTAACCGTTTATGGGTCTTGAATGGGAAATAGCTATTTGTCTTATTAGGCAAATAGCTATTTCCCATTCAAGATTAATTGTAGTGCAAGTTTTGGGGCAGAAAATAAAGCGATATTATACCACCTTGGGAAGTTCCATTGCTGGGAATTCCTATTCCTTTAATGTCCGCTTTTAACATAGCCGATATGATGCATAGGAGTTTTTTATCTTGTATTCCAATAGTCTACATTTGTTTCAGAAGTTTTTCATGGTCAACATTGTCAAAGAATCTTTTAATATCAATATCCACGGCAAAGTGTAGATTTTGTTGATTTATCATTTTGTGCATTGTGGCTTTAGCGTACTCTGTACTTCTATTAGGTCTAAAGCCAAAACTATGATTATGAAACTTCGCTTCGCATATGGGTTCAAGAATTTGGAGAATACATTGCCGAATCAATCTATCAGATATTGTATGTATTCCGAGTGGTTTTAATTTACCGTTGGGTTTTGGAATTTCTACTCGTTTGATGGATTGTGGTTTGTATCTTATTAGTCTTTCTCTTACCATTATTATCACTTGTTCATTTGTCATGGTCGCAATGTCACTGAAAGTCTTATTATCGGTGCCCTTTGTTGTGCTTCTTGTATTAGCTTTGATGTTCCAATATGCTAGAAGAATATTGCTTTCGCCTATTATTTTGTCATAGAGTTTATCAAATTTAGCACCTTTTAGACTTTGTTCATACAATTCATCAAGTGTACTTTGTTGTCCATAATATTCATTATGACGCAACTTGTTATTCTTAGTTGCGGTAGCATAGTCGGCAACACCTCCTTTTAATCGAGGGTAGCCTCTTTTAGACTCACCAGAACCTACGGAGTGATTTGTGATATTAAGTTTTTAATTATAATTGACTTGGGGCTATCCCTCCACCATTTATTATCATGGTCTCATAGGTATTGTGCCCCTACTTTCGGGTTAATAAAATCTAGTTGTCTAGATACCGCATCATTGGATATAAGTCTTTCGCGTTTAACCTTTAGCACGTTCCGACATCTCTATCTATACATATATCGTTAGGCTTTTTCCTATGGGTTTGTAGACTTTCTAGTGCCTGTAACACTACAAGGATTTTCATATAAGCTAATTTTACTGATCCTCGTCTACCATACTTTTGTATGTACTAACATTTCTATCAGCCAATCGATTCACCCGTACATTCGGAAATTTGTCAGTGCTAATGCACATTCTAGCCATGGATATTTTATAGACTTCCGCGCTATAGATTACACCATCCACCTCTGGACAGGTTTCATGTCTTTTACAATCGTCTAATTAATTAAAACTGCGTATTTTCAACATAAAACCAATAAGTAGTGTGAAGGCAATTCTACACTTCTGAACAAGTTATGATGAATGTAAAGAAGCCGTACCTGTTATAGATTCTTTACATTCATTATTGTGTATTATTAACGAGTAACATAATTCATTTGGGTAATGCTAATAAAATAAGCAATGCTAATACAACAAATGAGGTGGTGGAAGATTAATGGAAAACAAAAATACCAGGGGAAATACATTATTTATTTTAGTATTATTATTGGCAGCAGCTATGAATTTATTCAGGATTGGTCGAGAAGGATTTGCAAATCTTTATTATGCAGCGAGTGTTAAAAGTATGTTAATGGATGCACATAACTTTTTTTTTGTTTCATATGATCCCGGCGGGTTCATTAGTGTAGATAAACCTCCATTAGGATTCTGGATACAAGCTCTCAGCGCGCTAATATTCGGCTTTCACGGATGGAGCATTATTTTACCCCAAGCTGTGGCAGGGATCATATCCGTTGCCTTGGTGTATAAGCTTGTGAAACATCACTGGGGTAGCAAAGCCGGGTTGCTGGCGGCATTTACGTTGGCAGTAATGCCTATTTCAGTAGCAGCCAATCGGAACAATACCATTGATAGCTTACTAACAATGACGGTATTGTTTGCTGCATGGGCAATGGTTATTGCAGTTGAACATAATGAAAAAAAGTGGTTGTATGGTGCAATGTTCATCATGGGGCTAGCTTATAATATTAAGACACTGGAGGCATTCCTCGTATTACCGGCTTTGTGTTTGGTTTATCTTGCGACTGGGGGAAAAAATGCACGATATCGGTTGTTTAATTTGGCCGGATCTCTGGGACTGCTGGTGGTGGTTGCCTTATCATGGTCAGTGGTGGTTGATTTGATTCCCGCTAGCCAACGCCCTTATGTAGGTAGTAGTGAGACTAACTCTGAGCTAGAATTGGCGACAGGTTATAATGGCATTTCGCATTTTCTAGGTAAGGGGGTTCAAGTGCCTGGTGTTGATCCCAATGTACCGCGTACTTCGGGAGCAGGTAACATGGGTGGGATACTACCTGGAGCGTCAGGGTCTAATGCGGAAGGGGGGCCGGGGACACCAGGACCAATGCCACCAGGCGGACCGGGCGGAGGAGGCGCTGTTGGTATGGCTTCCTTTGCATTTGAGACAGGTAATCCGAGTGTAATAAGACTGTTTCAGCGACAGATAGGCGGCCAAATCAGTTGGCTGTTGCCATTAGCACTATCTGGTTTACTAGTGGCCGGGGTCCGGAGTCGCAATAATGACGTTCCCGTCAAGCGAAGCAAGAATATTTCGTTACTATTATGGAGTGGTTGGTTGTTGCCGCAGTTAATTTTTTTTAGTATTGCAGTAGATTATCATCGGTATTATCTCGTCATGATAGCTCCGGCTATAGCAGCTTTGGTCGGAATTGGTTTAAAAGAATTGTGGGATGTGATGATTGAGCAGAGACATCCGTCGCGATTGATGTTGCCAATGGTAATAACGATAAACTTAGCAGTTGAGTTGGCAATTATCTGGCAATTTGATGAATGGCGGCGCTGGTTATTACCATTGGTGACGATTGCTGGAATCATAGGAATTAGTTTGTTGCTAAATGCTATTCGCCATCAACAGCTTCAGAGTGTGGGAATCGTAATTGCAGTTATAACGTTATATATTCCACAAGTAGCATGGGCCTTAACTCCTATCATTTACGGTGATAGCTCGGTTCTGCCCTATGCTGGGCCGGATCTTAATCCCCAGGCAGTACAAGGAGCCAAGCGAGGCATGGCTATGCCAAAAATGGTTGACAACAATAAAAATTTGGATAGCTCTAAATTAATAGAATTTTTACTTGCGCATAGGAATGGCGAGAAGTTTATTCTGGCAGTTGGTAATGCGCAAGAGGCTTCACAGATTATTATTGATACCGGTCAGCCAGTTATGGCTGTTGGTGGTTTTATGGGTATGGAAACCATTCTTACTGCAGACGATTTTGAGCACATGGTAAATGAAGGTAACGTTCGCTACATCCTACTAACTGGAAAATTTTCCGAATCGCAATCAGAACTGAATACTTGGGTAAATGCTAATGGTAAAATGGTGCCGACAGAACTGTGGGAACAAAAGCATCCTGAGCCTGATGTCCCATCGCCAGGCTCTCAGCTTCCTAGCAATGGTATGGCTACGATGCGACAATCTCAACAATTGTTTGATTGTGCGCCCCAAAAATAAGATGATGGATATATAATGTGAAAGAATGTCATGGTACTCGATAAACAGGTTAAAAAAAGAAAAGAAGACAGATTGTTTGTCTAAGTCGACGGAATTCTTCAAGAAGTGAAACGGGGCGTGGGCTATTATTTGCAGAAGAATAATATTTCCATGACTACTAATTAATCTTTCGAAAGAAACAAGGTTATCTGCAATTTAAGATAACCTTGTTTGCTATCCAGGAAGGATTAGTTTTCTGAAACGTAGAGGCGCTGAGTACTCTCTCTGTGTTCACATTTCCCCGCGGATAATATTTATTACTCAAACTTCGCATATTAAAAAGTGCCTATGCACCTTGAAAATTCAATAATAATTGGCATAAAAGTAGCATGAATCCCTCCGTTTTAGTATAATTGAGTCTCTAAAAACAAATCAAACAAAACGGAGGCTCATGCCATGAAAATTATAGCACAAAACTACCAAGAGGATAAAGCTGTTTCGGACTCAATCAACATTTTTTTCAAAACCTACAAAATTTCTTCGATACTTAGAGCAGCAAATGCTTATAAAAAGAAAGGCATTGCCGTAACCAGCATCTTCATGTATCTCTTCAGCCTAATTTTTACTCAGCGTTCCATGTATATAAATATGCTTATGGGAAAGAAATCTTCAAAAATACATTATCTTTATAATGGCAAAATGCAATCAGTAACGAAGATTTACCAACAAAACAAGAAGCGCTGCGGACGTTCAAAATATCTTTTATCAGCACAAGTAAGTGTTGTGAAAGATGATGAAATAATTCCAGTCCGTGTGGTCTATGTACGTAACCGCAACAAGAAAAAAGATTATCTTGTGCTGATTACGACCGACATGAATCTTGGTTAAGAAGAAATCATTCGGACCTATGGGAAAACTGGGATATTGAGGTTTTTTTCAAGGTCTGCAAATCCTATCTCAAACTCAGCAAAGAATGTAATTCTCTATCTTATGATACTATGACTGCGCATGTTGCTATTATTTTTACTAGATATATGATGCTTGTGGTAGCAAATCGACAAGCTATAGATGAACGCACGCTGGGCAAGATCTTTTATTGCTGGGGACAAGGGGACAGGTTATGGGGACAAGGGGACAGGTTATATTGTCCGGAAGTGGATATACTAGCTTAGGGTGATTTTATGGCACGGCAATCTAGGAAGAAGAGTGAACCTGGGATATACTATATAATATTTAGGGGTATTAATAAGCAAAATGTTTTTGAGGATGATGAAGATAGGAGAAAGTTTCTTGAAAAGTTAAAATATTATAAGGGGATGTGTAATTACTTGCTGTATGGCTATTGTCTGATGGACAACCATATTCATTTTCTAATAAAAGAAAGAGATGAAACTATTTCTCAAGTGGTAAAGCGAATTAGTGCTAGTTACGTACATTGGTATAATGAAAAATATGAGAGATGCGGACATTTATTCCAGGAGCGCTTTAAAAGTGAAGCAATAGAGTCTGAGGAGTACTTTCTCACAGCATTGCGCTATATCCACCAAAATCCAGTAAAGGCAGGAATTGTGCAGAATGTGAGCAATTATTTATGGAGTAGTTATCGGGAATATGATGGGCATCCTGGTTTATCTGATATAGATTTTGCATTGGATATGTTTTCGAATATTAGGGAAAAGGCCATAAGTTTATTTAAGGTCTATACTAATGAGGAAAACAGGGATGAATGTTTAGATTACCAGGCAAGAAGAGGTAAAAGTGATGAAGAAGTTATGGTGTGCTTAAATGAACTGGGTATTAAAAATATTTGCCAATTACAACAAATGAATAAGCAGGAACGTGACGATGTAATAAGAA
>Ga0209123_1002315_pt1 | contig 16403 bp, 17 predicted proteins | sample BarGraIncu00431A_FD_184500 | JGI IMG/M metagenome (GOLD analysis project Ga0209123, IMG submission 184500) | Arctic peat soil microbial communities from Barrow, Alaska, USA - Barrow Graham LP Incubations 004-31A (SPAdes) (version 2) | ecosystem: Environmental > Terrestrial > Soil > Wetlands >...
ATGGCAAACGCACACCCATTTTTGTGAAAATCGCGCCGGACCTCGATGAAGCCCAGGTGGCGGTGATTGCCGCCACATTGAAGCGCCACGGCATGGACGGCGTCATCGCCACCAACACCACGCTCAGCCGCGACGCCGTCAAGGGTCTGGCGCACGCCGAGGAAACCGGCGGCCTGTCCGGTGCGCCAGTACTGGCGATGAGCAACCGCATCATCACGCAACTGCGTGCCGCTTTGGGCCAGGGCTTTCCCATCATTGGCGTCGGCGGTGTCATGAGTGCCGACGATGCCGTGAGCAAAATCAGGGCGGGCGCCGATCTGGTGCAGATCTATACCGGCCTGATTTACAAGGGGCCGGCGCTGGTGAAGCAGGCCGCCACTTTGATTAAAAAGACCTTCTAGCCCCCGATCAGCCTGCGTAAGAAGCTATTATTTATATAGCAATTCAAGTTGACGCACGGATTCAGAGCAGGTCCGCCACATAGTCGCCAATCGCCAGCCCGGCGACACCGGCGCCGATGACGACGCATTCCACTTGCTCCATGCTTCAGTCTGCAAGGGTCCAAACCCCTCACATGAAAAACGAACCGGTGAAGTCATGCATTGGATTGTGACGCACCCGTTATATGGAAGCGTCGGCCTGCCCGGCGTACTTGTCAATTTGCTTGTTCAAATCGGCCACCGCAGCACCCAGCCCGGCATCGGTGCCGGCAGCGGCCATGGCGCCGACCACCTGCTTGATACCCGCCAGCTGCTTGGCCAGGTCAGTCCGAACGGCCTTGACTTTGATCTCATCCATCGAGCCAATGACAGACACCGTGCGGTACACATTGGTATGCGCCTGGGCCAGTTACTGTTGTGCCGAACCGATGGTTTTGAAATCATGCAGACCAGCTTTCGAACTTGCATGGCCCTTGTCCGCCTCCTGGCTCATCAACACGGCGTTGATCTGGCCAGACGCCAGGACGACAAGCGCAGTCAACAGAGGCGCCGCCAACAATTTCATTCCTAACTTCATGACATCTCCAGAAGGCAGCCCGTCTTGATCGCAGACCGTCCGTTGTTATTAAACTTGAAATTCACCTGTCTCGAATTCAAGCTTAGTGCGTCACTCTCTGGATGAGTAGCAAATGGGGGGCACCCATTGCGGGTTTGGCACATGCTTCAAGCTGACCGTCGAAATATTATTCATCGGCGCACTGGCAGCTATCGGCAAGCTCATCTTTTCCTGGCAATTAAAGCCATGAGCACGCTGATAAATTTGGGTGGCAAAATGACTGCCATGCAGCGTAAGCGGGTGCTGGCGACCGGCAGCTTTCTGGCACCCCAATTGCATGAATTGTGGAGCCTGTCAGCCTCTGTTCGTGTAAGCCAGCACAGGCCATAGCGGTCATCCCCGGGTACAACCTCGGCCGTGACCTCGGGGTAGGGATTTTCCTGCACAAACTTCATCCTTTTCTGATAGAAAAATCAGCATCGACTGATGATGATCTCACCGCAAGGAGGGAACAATCCAGTCAAGATGAGACAGTTGGTTGCAAACGACTCCGAACTGATCCGCTCCCGCCTTGTGGGACTGCTGCAGGCCATTCCTGGCATGCGGGCCATAGTTACGGCTGATACGATGAAACAGACACAGCATTGCGTCGAACTCAGGCATCCCATGCTGCTCATTCTCGATCTCCATTTGCCCGATGACAACGCCATCCAGATTCTTTCCGCCCTGAAGCAAATCGATCTCAGCATGCAGATGGCCATGCTGACCAACGACGCGAGTGAGTTCAACTGTGCCAAGTGTCTTCAAGCGGGTGCGGAATGGTTCTTTGGCTGAGGGCGTTTGCGCTGAAGTAATATCAACATGTTGCTCTTATGAAGTTCTATGCATATGGACGTATTTGTTAAAAATGGACTGCGATAGAGGAAAAAGAATGAATAGACTTGCTTTTGGTAAACGTGGTGCGAGCCTTGGTACAAAACTATCGCTAGGCATCTTTGTGATCGTCAGCCTTGTGTTTGCGGCTTTTGTAGCGGCGATCGGGTATTCCATCTCACAAAGGATAGAGGAGCGTGCCAATAACGAAGTGGCCGAAAAGACCAAGCTGATCGTGGATCTCATGGACGCGTCCGACAAGGATCTGCTTAGCCGCGCAGCGTCGCTGGCCAAGGCTTTTCAGTCGACCCTGAAAGGGACATTTGAACTTGATCCGGCCATCACCGAAGTCAATGGCAAACCGGCGCCAACCCTAAAACTGAATGGCCAGATCGTCAACATGGACTTCACCGTGGTAGACCGATTCACTCAGTCCACCGGCGCTGTGGCGACGGTCTTTGCCAAGACAGGCGATGACTTCATCCGCGTAACCACCTCTCTCAAAACTGACAAGGGCCAGCGAGCCATCGGCACGCTGCTCGACAGGTCTCACCCTGGCTACAAGGCCACGCTGGACGGCACCACATATATTGGCCTTGCCAACTTGTTCGGCCGCCAGTACATCACCCAGTATGACCCAATCAAAGGTGCAGACGGCAAAGTCATTGGACTGTCCTTTGTGGGGCTTGATTTCACGGATTACCTGAACCAGTTGAAGGCCACGATCCGTGGCATGAAAATCGCAAATACTGGCTATTTTTATGTTCTGGATGCCCACCCCGGAAAAAATTACGGCAACATGCTGGTTCACCCTGACGCCGAAGGCAAGAATTTTCTGGATGCCAAAGATGCGAACGGTAACGAATACATCAAGGAAATTCTTGAGCGCAAGAGCGGCGTCATGCACTACTCCCGGGTTGACGCAGAACATGGCGAAACCAGCGCCCGTGAAAGAGTCGTAGCTTTCTCTCATTTCAAGGGCTGGGAGTGGATCGTTGCGGGAAGCTCTTATGTGGACGAGTTCACCAGCCCAGTCCGCAACCTGCTTACACTGTATGCCTTCCTTGGGGTGGCCATGGTGCTGCTCATTTCCGGTGTTTTGTATGTTTTGATTCGCCGAATGGTCATCACCCCGCTGATTCAGGCGAGTGCTGCAGCCGAGTCACTGGCCCAAGGTGATCTGAGTGTCGAACTTCAGGTTGACCGGCAAGATGAAATGGGTCGATTGATGGAGTCCATGAATAGGATTGGCAGCGGGCTGGCCAGTGTGGTCAATTCGGTACGACAAGGTTCTGAAAGCGTCGCCACCGCCTCTGCCGAAATCGCCCAAGGCAACCATGACCTCTCGGCCCGCACCGAACAGCAGGCCAGCGCCCTGGAAGAAACAGCCGCCTCCATGGAAGAGCTCAGCGCCACCGTCAAGCAAAACGCCGACAACGCAAAACAGGCCAATCAACTCGCCATGAGCGCCTCTACCGTAGCCGTCAAGGGTGGCAATGTCGTCGGCCAGGTAGTCGAGACCATGAAAGGCATCAACGATGCCTCCAGAAAGATCTCGGACATCATCAGCGTCATCGACGGCATCGCCTTCCAGACCAACATCCTGGCCTTGAATGCCGCAGTGGAAGCGGCCCGGGCGGGCGAGCAGGGCCGCGGTTTTGCCGTGGTGGCCTCCGAAGTTCGCTCACTGGCCGGACGCTCGGCCGATGCGGCCAAGGAAATCAAGAACCTGATCAGCGCCAGCGTGGCGCGGGTCGAACAAGGGACAGCCTTGGTGAACCAGGCGGGGACCACCATGACCGAAGTGGTGAGCAGCATCCGGCGCGTGACCGACATCATGGGCGAGATCAGCGCCGCCAGCACCGAGCAGAGCCAGGGCATGGCGCAGGTGGGTGAAGCGGTTCAACAGATGGACCAAGTTACGCAGCAAAATGCCGCGCTGGTGGAGGAGATAGCCGCTGCAGCGAGCAGTCTCAAATCGCAGGCGCAAGACCTTGTCGGCACGGTGGCGGTGTTCAAGCTGGGCGGCAACGCCGGTCATCTTGGCATGGCAGGTCAGACAGCGGTGCGCACCTACCAACCGTCGGGCATCGCTTACAAGATTCCAGAGCGGCGGGTGTTGGCCGCATCGTCACACGCGGGCGGTGATGCAAGTACCCATGGTATCAATCTGGACAATGCCATTCAGGCGCACGCCGACTGGCGCACCAAACTGAGATCTGCCGCCAGCCACAATGAGCAAGTCGATGCGGAAACCATTGGTCGGGATGACTGCTGCGAACTTGGCAAGTGGTTGCATGGAGCGGGTAACTCGAAGTTTGGTGGCAAACCCACCTTCGTTGCCCTCATCAGCGGGCATCGGGAATTCCACATAGAAGCAGGCAAAGTGGCACGTGCCATCATCCAAGGCGCGGGTGCGCAGGCCCAAAAGATGCTCGACAGTGGCACCCCATTTGCTCGTGCCTCCGGCGAGGTTGGCAGACTCATTATTCAAATCAAGAAAGAAATCAGCGGTGCAGCCAAACCAGCCGCACGCCAAGCGGCCCCAAAAATGTTGACCAAAGCCGCACCAGCCATTGCTGGGAATGATGATTGGGAAAGTTTCTAGCCGGCCACCCCAACTCTAGCAGTGTCTCGCGGTCAGCGCGCCCTGCAGTCATTCGCCGCGAAATCTTCAGCGTCCCCGCAAGGGCACAAACCCGCCCGTCACGCCCTCGCCACTGGCATATCCGCCCAACAAGTTGTGTACCCCGGCGTCCTGCGCTCTTGCTTCATCGACCAGGCCCGATTATCTCCAGCCAATCCGGCACTGGCCATCAGCATGGTGCCCCGGCCATAGCGCTGATTCAGCCCGTCCAGTGTTGACATCAGGCGGCCCCGGTCAATTGCGTCGTCTTCCTCCAGCGCCAGTTCACCCTGCTGCACAGTATCCGGCTGCAGGTCCAGTAGCATCACCCCAGCCTTGGCCAATTTGAAGTCAGGTCGGTAGATGGCACACAGGCACGGCGGTGTCGGCACTGGGGCGGCGCAGCGGCACCGTGGTGGAGCGGCTGTATTGCGGGTCTTTGCGAAACGGGCTGGTACGGATGAAACACAGCACCTGGCTTGCCAGGCTGCCCTGCTTTCTGAGCTTCACGGCCGCCCGGCTGGCGAACTCCGTCACGGCCTCACTCAGATCCGCAAGTTCAGTCACAGGGTGCCCAAACGACCGGGTGCAGGCAATCTCCTGTTTCGGTTGCGGCGCGTGGTCCAGGTCGATGCAGGGTGTGCCCTGCAGCTCGCGCACGGTGCGCTCCAGCACCACCGACCAGCATCCCCGCACCATGGCTGGATCGAGCCGGGCCAGATCGAGCGCAGTCGTGATTCCGCCCTCCCCCAGCTGCACCGTGATGCGTCGGCCCACTCCCCAGACTTCGTTGACGGCAGTCGCCGCCAGCACTTCATCCCGCTCGGATGGTGTCATCGCCGCCAGGTTGCACACCTGCGCTAAGTGTTCTGGGTAGCTACCAGGCTTGCGCTCGGCCGTCTTGGCGACGTGGTTCGCTAACTTGGCGAGCGTTTTGGTCGCACCGATCCCAATGCCGCACGGGATACCGACCCACTGCAGGATGCGTGCGCGGATCTTGTGACTGCGCTCCACCAAGTCGCCACGCACGCCGGTCACCACTGAATCCATCTGAATGCAATGCAGCGGTTGCAGTCATAGAGATTTTGGCTGTGAACGACTCCAGAAGGCTGGAAGCGGAATTCCAGATTTGAGATTTTCCTGCTCCATTGCAGCCGTTAGCAACCACGCATCGATCGCCAGCTTTGTTTTGATAATTTCAACTGCGGATGCAGCGTGAAAACGTAAGCGGGGGAAACTACTGCATGCAAGATGCATTGGCATGCACACTGACGTGTTGAATTTTGCTGTCCTATGCTACTTTCCCCTCCCAAGGATTCGAGCATATGGATGCTTTGCAACGGGTCACCTCTTTCAAAAGTTGAGCCACAGGTCAAGATCCTGATCAGACCAACTTGTCAACGTTCTGGCCTAACTTGGATGGGTCGGTCTTGGTGCTTTCAGTGGCTGCCGCTGATGGGTGAGATATGGTGTAGATTGCTGCTTCCTGGGCGGAAACCACGCCATCCTTGTTCGTGTCGGCTGCGGCATAGGTTTGGGACGAATTGCTCGCGCCTCCAGTTCCACCCGCACCGCCTGGCCCCCCGGATTTCCCTGATCCACCAGGGCCACCCGCGCCACGAGGACCGCCTTGCGGGCCGCCTGAAGGGGGCTTCAAGTTACCATTTTTAATAGCGGTTTCAATGTCCGACTTGGTAATGCTTCCGGTTTTCTTCGTGTCAATGGAGTCGTACATTTTCGTGGCATCGGCGGTGGTCACGCCTTTGGCAGTCAATCCCGAAACAAATTGATCCTTTGTAACTTTGCCTGTGTTGTTTGGGTCGAGGTCGTTCATCATCTTGGACGCCATCATGGAGGCCATCTTGGATGGATCGAATCCGCCGCTACTTCCGCTACCAACGGAACTGATTGACATGGACATACTGAACTCCTTGTGTTGGCTTTGCGAACCCACACGATTGGATTCTTACCATTAATATCGGCACGGCTATTCCTTTAATTGAGCCCTTGCCGATGTAAAGCCGAGTAAAGGGGCTGTGGCACAAACCGGCGGCAGTAAATTCGACCGCATTAGCTTGGCGAAATCCGGTCAACCCACGCTTCTACGTAGTGGCACTTCGGGGGACTGCATTGCCCTCTCTAGTCGTGTCGACAGGACTCAGGCAGAGCCTTGCATTCAAACTTGCACATTTTGCATGCCCAGAAGCTGACCGTGGCGAACTTCCGATTGCGCTGCGTACTTGACTTACGAAATTTCTCCGTGACCGACGGCAATGTGTCTTTCGCTGTCACTCAAGTTCAGCAGGCACACTTTGGGTTCAGCGTGAATTTGGGACTCAACGCCCGGCCAATCTAGAGCCTGCAAGCATTTGCATGAAATCAGCCTCTAGCCCCCGAATAATAAGCGAAGCCAGCTATTATTTTGATAGCTATGCACGATCAATCGTGCCGGCAAACTGCTGCCAGGCGGCGTTGCCGAGCAGCGTTATTTGCTGCGCGCCGCCAGCAGCCGGTCGGCGTAGTCCTGCCAGGGCGCGTCCTTCGGCAAACCGGCGAACACACCATCACGGCTCTGCTGCGCTACCCAGTCGTGTTTCTCGGCAATGGCGGCCGCCATCCAGGGCTCGAAGCCGGCTTCGCGCACCGTGTTGGCGGCCTCGCGCATTTCTTCGGCGCGCCGCTTGCCGTGCTGCGCCACGCGGCTGAAGAAATAGGCGCCCTGCTTCTCCCAGTCAATGGACGGAAAGGTCTCGGTCAGCGTCGGGATCATGTGGTCTTCAACGCCGTACTTTCGGGCGGTGGTGTAGCTCTCAATCACCAGCGCCTCCAACCCCTTGATCATCACGCTGCGGCACATCTTGATGGCAGACGCCACACCGATTTCGGCGGCGACCACCTTGGCATCCATGCCAAAGCCGCGCAGCTTTTCCGCCAGTACCTCGGCCTGTGCACCGCCCAGCAGCATCGGCACCCGGATGCCGTAGGGTGGCACCGAGGTCATGACACCGGCTTCCACGTAATGGGCGCCAGCCGCCTCAATGACTTGCGCCACCTGCTGCTTGGTGCCGGGCGAGGCCGAGTTGAGGTCCAGAAAAAAGACGCCGGGACGAATGTGCGGTGCCGCTGCCTGCGCCACGGCCAACGTATTGGAGGCAGTGACGGCGGAGATGACGAAGTCGGCCTTTTCACACAGGGCTTGCATGGACAAGCACGCTTGCACACCAGCCTGGGCCGCATGAGCCAACTCGGCGTCCCGCGTCGCGGCTGGGGCAGCGGCCGGGTCAAACTTGAGATCCCAGGCACTGACAGTGCGCACACTGCTTTTGAGGCCGGCCGTGAAAATTTTGCCGACCTCACCGTAGCCGATCATGCCGATGTGTTCGAGTTTCATTGACGGGTCTCCACACGTTAATTATTGATGTTTTAGGCCTCTAGCCCCCGTGCAGTCTGCGCAAGCAGCTATTAATTTAATAGCAGCCGAAACTAGCGCGCCACGCCGAGCAGTTTGTCCAGCAGCGCGGGCTGCTCCTGCAGGCTGCGTGCCGTGCCGGAATACACCACCGTGCCCCGGTCCAGCACCGCCGCCGTGTCGGAGATCGCCAGTATGGCCTGCGGGTGTTGCTCCACGATGATGGCGGACAGGCCCTCCTCACGGGTGATGCGCCGGATGGCGCGCAGCAACTCCTGCACGATGATCGGGGCCAGCCCCTCGCACGGTTCGTCCAGCAGCAGCAAGGTAGGGTTCAGCACCAGGGCGCGGCCCAGTGCCAGCATCTGCTGCTCACCCCCCGACAGCTGCGTGCCCAGATTGGTCTTGCGCTCGGCCAGCCGGGGAAACAATTCGTACACACGCGCCGGCGTCCAGGGGCTGGAGGCGCGCCCGGCGCGTCCCGGTCGCGCTACGGCCGTCAGGTTTTCATGCACGGTGAGGGACTTGAAAATATTGCGTTCCTGCGGCACCCAGCCAATGCCCGCCGCCGCCCGCTCATGCGAAGGCAGCTTGTGCAACGCCGCGCCACCCAGCGTGATGCTGCCCGCATGCTGGCGCGTGGCACCGGCCAGCGTGTTGATCAAGGTGGTCTTGCCGGTGCCATTGCGTCCGAGCAAGGCCAGCGTCTGGCCTTCAGCGAGCGAGAGCGACACATCATGCAGCACCACGGCTTCGCCGTAACCGGCGCTCAAATCTTGTACTTTAAGCAGGTCCGTCATGCCGCTGCGCCCTCCGCGCTTGCCACTTCCATGGCATCGTTAATCTCATCGCCATGCCCCAGATAGACCGCCTTGACCCGCGGGTCATTGGCAATCTGGTCCGGATCGCCTTCCGTCAGAACGGTGCCGTTGACCAGCACCGTCATGCGGTTGGCGAAGCTGAACACCAGGTCCATGTCATGCTCAATCAGCAAAACAGACACGTCGGCCGGCAGGGCCGCCACAGTTTGCAGCAGCTCTTCACGTTCGCCCGCCGGCACGCCCGCCACCGGCTCGTCCAGCAACAGCACGCGCGGCTCGCAGGCCAGGGCAATGGCGATTTCCAGCAGACGGCGCTTGCCGTAAGCCAGCACCCGGGTTTCCTGCGCCATCACGCCAGTCAGGTGAAACTGCTCCAGCAACTGCTCACAGCGTTCAGTCGCACGTTTTTGCGATCCCAAAGCCTGCCACCATTTACCGCCCAGACCCTGATGCTGCGACACGGTCATGGCCAGCGTTTCCAGCGGCGTGAGCGTGTCAAACAACTGGTTGATCTGGAAGGTGCGCACCATGCCGCGACGCACGCGCTGGTAGGGCGCGAGTTCGGTGATGTCCCGCCCTTCCAGAATGATTTTTCCCTCAGTGGGTTGCAAGACGCCGGTCAGTAAATTGATGAGTGTCGTTTTGCCGGCGCCGTTGGGGCCGATCAAGGCGTGGCGTGCGCCCTTTTTGAGGTTGAGGGTGACGTTGTTGGTCGCGGTGATGCCACCAAACTTCATCACCAGGCCTTGCGCGGACAGCACGGTCTCGGCCCCCGCTGGCACTGGGTGGACGGTGCTCATGATTTGCTCCCCATTGAGCCGCGACGCATCCAGGTCCAGGGGCGAATCAGCCGTTCACGCCCGACCAGTACCAGTACCACCAAAAACAAACCAATCCAGAAGGTCCAGTACTGCGGGGTGATGCTGGAAATCGCATCCTGCATCAGCTTGAACACAATGGCTCCGACCACGCCGCCGTACAGCCAGCCCACACCACCGACCACCAGGATCAGCATCACATCGGCCGAACGGTGAAACTCGAACACATCCAGCGAGGCGAAACCGGTGGTTTGCGCCAGCAGTGCTCCGGCGGCCCCGGCCAGTGCGGCCGCCACCGTGTAGACCACGGCCAGGCGACTGGTCACAGGGATGCCGATGGCCATGGCGCGCAGCCGGTTGTCGCGAATGGCCTTGAGCGTGGCGCCAAACGGCGAGTTCACAAAACGGCGCGCGACCACAAACACCAGCAGCAACACGGTAATTGAATACCAGGCGGCCGTGCGTCCGCTCAAGTCAAACTCAAACTGGCCCAGCAACGGCCCCATGATGACGCCCTGCAGACCATCGGCGCCGCCGGTGAGCCAATCCAGCTTGTTGGCCAGTTCCATCAAGATCAGGCCAACGCCAAGCGTGACCATGAGCCGGGTGAGATCGGTGCCGCGCAGAATGGTGGCGCTGCACAGCGCGCCCAACAGTCCTGCTGCCGCCATGCCCACCGCCAGGCCCAGCAGCGGATCAGGCATCACCAGCTTGGCAAACAGCGCGGCCGAATAAGCCCCCATGCCAAAGAAGGCAGCATGCCCGAGCGACACGATGCCGGTGTAACCCAGAATCAAATCCAGCGACAGCGCGAACAGGGCGACGATGGCAATCTCGTTGATGATCAGCGCGTGGCTGGACAGAACAAAGGGTGAGGCCAACGCCAGCAACCACAGCGGGTACTCCCAGAGCTTCCAGCGACCACTCTGGAGCAGGAGGTTTTGTGAGTTCGTCGGCGAGTTCGTCATCACTTGCCCCCTTTGCGCACAAACAGGCCTTGCGGGCGCCAGATCAAAATCATGATCATCAAGCTGTACACAATAAAACCACCCAGTTTGGGGATGTAGTACTTGCCCGCCACGTCGGCAATGCCCAACAGCAAAGCCGCCAGCAGCGGTCCGGTTATGGAGGATGTCCCACCCACCGCCACCACGATCAAAAAGTAAATCATGAATTTCAGCGGAAAACTGGGGTCCAGCCCCAGCACCTCGGCCCCGAGCGCACCGCCCAGCCCGGCCAGACCCGAACCCACCGCGAAGGTGCCCAGAAACACCACGTTCACATTGATGCCCATGCCAGCCGCCACGCGCTGGTCGTCCACCGAGGCGCGCAGCCGGCTGCCAAAACGGGTTTTGGTCAGCACATATTGCAGGGCCACGGTGAGCGCCGCACAGACAGCGATGATGAACAAGCGGTAGTGGCCCATGCCCAGCATCCAGTCGCCCTGCCCCAGTTCGGTCCGGCCTTTCAGCCATTCGGGCAGTTGAATGATTTGCTGGCTGGAGCCAATAAAGTAGTCGGCGGTGGCCACCGCCATGAAGGTCAGGCCGATGGAAAACAGCACCTGGTCCAGGTGCGGCTTGTGGTACAGCGGACGGTACAGCGTGCGCTCCAGCACACCCCCGAGCAAGGCCGAGCCGAGAAAGGCCAGCGGCAGACACACCAGAAAAGGCACGCCCATTTTCTGCATCAACAGCACGGTGATGTAGCCACCCACCATGGCGAAAGCACCGTGCGCGAGGTTGATGAAATTCATCAAGCCCATGGTCACGGCCAGGCCAACGGCCAGAATAAACAACAGCATGCCATAGGCAATACCGTCGAAGAGGATTGTCAACATAGCTTATCCAAAATAGCTGCCCTGCCGGGGAGACCCGGCAGGCACAACATTGTCATGCCGGGTCAAGCCCGGCAGGACAAATCACGCAGTCACGCGGTGTGAATTACTTGGTTTTGCCCGGATCCTTGACTTCTTTAATCACGTCAAATTCCACGTTGTAGAGCTGGCCGTTCTGTTTTTCAACCTTGCGCAGGTAGATGTCTTGCACCACGTCACGGGTTTGCGCGTCGATGAACATCGGGCCGCGCGGGCTCTCGAAAATCTGACCCTTCATGGCGGCCAGCAAAGCGTCGCCGCCGCCCTGTCCCTTGGTTGCCTTGAGCGCTTCGTAAATCACACGCATGCCGTCATAGCCGCCCACAGCCATGAAGTTGGGGCGCATGCCCTTGTTGGCCTTCTCGAACGCTTGCACGAACTTCTTGTTCATGGCCGAGGGATGTGCCGCCGAATAGTGGTGCGACGTCACGACGCCGAGTGCGCCGTCGCCCATGTCGTTGAGCTGGTCGTCGTCCGTGATGTCGCCAGTGCCGATCAGCTTGATGCCCGCCTTGTCCATACCGCGCTCCAGAAACTGCTTCATGACAGCAGCACCGGCGCCGGAAGGAACAAAAACAAACAAGGCGTCGGGTTTGAGGTCGCGCACCTTTTGCAGAAAGGGGGCAAAGTCGGGGTTACGCATCGGTACGCGCAGCGAGTCGACGATCTGGCCGCCATTAAAGATGAAACGTGCGTTGAAGAACTTCTCGGCATCAATACCCGGACCGTAATCGCTCACCAGGGTCACGACCTTCTTGATGCCATGCTTGGGCGCCCAATCGGCCATACCGACGGATGCCTGCGCCAGCGTGAAGCTGGTGCGCACGATGTAAGGCGAGGCCTGCGTGATGCTGCTTGTGGCGGCGGCCATCACTACCATCGGGGTTTTGGACTGCGTGGCAATGGGCGCGGTGGCAAACGCTGACGGCGTGATGCCAAAGCCGGCCAGCACGTTCACCTTGTCATTCACCACCAGCTCTTGCGCCAGGCGCTTGGTCACGTCCGGAATGGTGGTGTCGTCCTTGACGATCAACTCAATCTTCTTGCCGGCCACGGTATCGCCGTTCTGAGCCATGTAAAGCCGGGCAGCCGCTTCAATCTGACGCCCGGTGGAGGCTTGCTGCCCGGTCATGGGCAGGATCAGGCCAATTTTGAACTTGTTGTCTTGCGCTATTGAATTAGTAGCAGATAGCGCAACGATGGCAAGGGCTGTGGCGTGAATGAATAGTCTTTTTTGCATGTCTTGTCTCCTGAAGGATGATCGAGTTCAGAACTGTCCCCTACTGTGCCGGTAAAAGCAACCCATCGCAATAGAGATTTCAGACTCTTTGTTATAACAGTTAGGAATAACCAGACATCCGCCATCAGAGCTCTGCCCGGTAAGCCAAATCCAATGTAACGGTGGGCACCGTGATGTCGATATGCTGGCGCGGCCATCAGAACATTTCGGTATCGACTTCGCTGTTGCCCTGCGCGTTGTAGCGCGAGCCGAGCACGGTGTGCTGGTTGATCAGCGTGTCGAGCTTGGCCATGACGGCCGGGCTCAACTGCACGTCAGCCGCCGCCAGGTCTTCGGCCAGATGCGTCAGGCTGGTGGTGCCGGGAATGGGGATGATGTGCTCGCTCTTGTGCAGCAGCCAGGCCAGCGCGAGCTGGGCCGGGGTGCAGCCCACCTCTTTGGCCACGGCCTTGTAGACGGGCAACAGCTTGAGATTGGCCGCGTAGTTGGCGGGCTCAAAGCGCGGCATGCTGCGGCGGATGTCTTTGGCGTCCAGCGTGTTCACATCGAGCAGTTTGCCGCCGAGGAAGCCGCGCCCGACCGGGCTGAAGGCGACAAAAGTGACGCCGAGTTCCTTGCAGGCTTGCAGCAAGGCAATTTCGGGGTTACGCGTCCACAGCGAGTACTCGGTTTGCAGGGCGGCAATGGGGTGCATGGCATGGGCGCGGCGCAGAGTAGTGGCCGACACTTCGGACAGGGCAATGCTGCGGATATGGCCTTTGCGGACCAGATCACTTAAAGCACCCACACTGTCTTCAATCGGTACCGTCTTGTCGAAGCGGTGCAGGTAGTAGAGGTCAATCACGTCGGTCTGCAAACGGCGCAGGCTGTCTTCGCAGTTGCGGCGGATCGCTTCCGGGCGGCCATCGATCACGCGCTTAAGGCCATCAGGGAAGGTCACGCCCGCCATGCCGCCCTTGCTGGCGAGGGTGATGCGCTGACGGTGCGGTTTGAGGACCCGGCCGACGAGCTCTTCGTTGGCGCCAAAGCCGTAGAGAGCGGCGGTATCGAACAGCGTCACGCCGGCATCGAGCGCGGCCAACAGCACACGCTCCGCAGCGTCAGCTGGCGGCGGCACGCCGTAGGCGTGGCTCAAGCTCATGCAGCCCAGGCCGATGGCGGAGACTTGGAAGGGGCCGAGTTTGCGTTGTTGCATGTCTGCGTCTTCAGGCGTTGAGCTGTTGTTCCAGATCGTGCAGCACCTGGTAGCACGGCAGTACTTGTGCCACGCTGCTATTGGGCTCCCGCCCTTCGCGGATGGCGGCGAAGAATTCGCGGTCCTGCAGCTCGATGCCGTTCATGGAAACGTCCACCTGGCTCACGTCGATTCTCTCTTCCTTGCCGTTGAACAAGTCGTCATAACGCGCGATGTAGGTAGCGTTGTCGCCGATGTAGCGGAAGAAAGTGCCCAGCGGACCGTCGTTGTTGAAGCTCAGGCTCAGCGTGCAGATGGCGCCGTTGGCGGCCTTGAGCTGAATGCTCATGTCCATCGCAATGCCCAACGCCGGATTGATCGGGCCCTGGATGGCGTTGGCCTTGACGATGGGGCTGCCGCACTGGTAGGCGAACAGGTCCACCGTGTGCGCAGCATGGTGCCACAGCAGGTGGTCGGTCCAGGATCTGGCCTGGCCGAGCGCGTTCATGTTGGTACGGCGGAAGAAGTAGGTTTGCACATCCATCTGCTGGATATTGAACTTGCCCGCCGTAATTTGCTTGTGTACGTACTGGTGGCTTGGGTTGAAACGGCGGGTGTGACCGCACATGGCCACCAGGCCGCTGGTCTTGGCGAGGGCCACGACGTCCTGGGCACCTTGCAGGGTGTCGGCCAACGGGATTTCAACTTGCACATGCTTGCCAGCCTTCAGGCAGGCCATGCTTTGCGCGGCGTGCATTTGCGTCGGCGTGCACAGGATGACGGCGTCCACCTCTTTCAGCGCCAGACTGTCTTCGAGATGGGTGGTGACGTGGCCGATGCCGTATTTGGCAGCGACTTCCTTCGTCTTTTCCAGATCGCGGCTGATCAGCGAGACGACTTCGACGCCGTCAATGTTCTTGATGCCGTCGAGGTGTTTGATGCCAAAGGCACCGGCGCCTGCGAGGGCGACTTTGATGGTTTTGCTCATTTAAGTATTCTCCAGAATCAGGTGGCCCACAGCGGTGTTGCTGGCAGGCACATGGTAGAAGCGGTGCGCGACTTTGGGCGCAGGGCCGCCAGCCACGTCGGCCATGGCACCACGGGCGATCAGCCACATCACGAGTTCGATGCCTTCCGAGCCGGCTTCACGCACGTAGTCGATATGCGGCATGCTGGCCTGGCCTTCGGGATCGGCAATCAATCGGTCGAGAAACGCGTTGTCAAACTCTTTGTTGATCAGGCCGGCGCGCGGGCCCTGCAACTGGTGGCTCATGCCGCCTGTGCCCCAAATCTGCACATTCAGCGGCTGGTCATACGACTCCACTGCGCGGCGAATAGCCTTGCCCAACTCGAAGCAGCGACGACCCGAGGGCACCGGGTACTGCACCACGTTGACGGCGAACGGAATCACCGGGCAGGGCCAGGCTTCAGGCTGGCCGCACATCAGGGACAGCGGCACGGTCAGGCCGTGGTCCACGTCCATCTTATTGACGATCGTGAGGTCAAAATCCTGCTGGATCACCGACTGCGCGATGTGCGCCGCCAGCTCGGGGTGGCCCTGCACCACGGGCACCGGGCGCGGGCCCCAGCCTTCGTCAGCGGGTGTGAACGACTCGGCGCAGCCAATGGCGAAGGTGGGAATCATGTCCAGGCTGAAGGCGGTGGCATGGTCGTTGTACACCAGAAAAATGACGTCGGGTTTGTTGTCCTTCATCCACTGCCTGGAATACTCGTAACCTTTGAACACCGGTTGCCAGTAAGGCTCGTTGCTCTTGCCCAGATCCAGTGCGGCGCCGATGGCGGGCACGTGGGAGGTGTAAACGCTGGCGGTGATTTTGGCCATGTTCAGGCGCTCGCTTTCTGCTTCGATTGACCTTGGGGTTGGCGGTTGGCCTGGGCGTCACCATTTTCGCCGACCACACGGTTGCCCTCGACGGAGCGGCCCCCGGCAATCATCATGTCGCGGTATTGTTCTTCGCTCATGCCGGTCATGCTGCCGGCCATCTGCTGGAAGCTTTTGCCATCGGTGGCGCCAATTTTGGCCAGGAAATAAATATTGCCACCCAGTGCAATGCAGCGGTTGAGGTCGCGTGCCAATACCGCCAGCTTCTGCGCCTCAAGCATCGGCCATTCATCCAGGTAAGCACGCTCGTTGGCCTTGAAGCGCGCGCGGTTGGCGGCCTTCATGAGCGACATGCAAAACTGGTTGAGGTGGTAGCCTTTGCGGCTTTGCTCGGCATCAAAAATGGTGGTGCCGGGCACATCAAGATACGGTTTGTCGAGTGACATGATCAGGCGCCCCAATACAAACGGGTTGGATTGTCCACCAGCAACTTTTGCTGCAACTCGGGCGTGGTGGCGATATGCGGAATGTAGTCCACCAACAGGCCGTCGTCGGGCATGTGGTTTTTGAGGTTGGGGTGCGGCCAGTCGGTGCCCCACAGCACGCGGTCGGGGAAGGTCTCCACCAGACGCCTGGCAAACGGCACCACATCGCGGTAGGCATTTTGCTCACCGTTGAGAGCGGGCGGGCCGCTCACGCTCAGGCGTTCGGGGCAGCTCACCTTGCT
>Ga0209123_1002316_pt1 | contig 16401 bp, 11 predicted proteins | sample BarGraIncu00431A_FD_184500 | JGI IMG/M metagenome (GOLD analysis project Ga0209123, IMG submission 184500) | Arctic peat soil microbial communities from Barrow, Alaska, USA - Barrow Graham LP Incubations 004-31A (SPAdes) (version 2) | ecosystem: Environmental > Terrestrial > Soil > Wetlands >...
GATCTTGCCTAGTAGGGCTGGTGAACTTACCGAGTTCACATGGCAATTTTATGGCGACGCGTTGACTGACGTGTTACCTGCACTTGGAACGCATTCTCCCATGACAGCAAATCAGATAGAGCACATGTTTGGTACATTACCGGCTTCGCTTATCCGTGATCACGACTGGCGGAATGATGTTGAAACTGTGGGAGTAGTTCCGGCAGAATTTGTAAAAGAAGTTTCGGGTGGTGCAGTGGACTTTCCCTGGCCGGCTCAGGTTAACAAACTACTTTTAGAAGGCAATTTCGATTTAATTCTATCCATTGGTCAAGTTGTACCACACGAAGTGGTTGGAATGGCTAATTATAACAAAAATATATTTGTAGGCACTGGTGGAGTAGAAGGAATCAATAAAAGCCATTTTGTAGGTGCTGCTTACGGTATGGAACGCATGATGGGTCATGCTGATACACCTGTTCGCCGTATTTTCAATTATGCTTCAGAGCATTTTACCTATAATTTACCTATTGTTTATGTTCAAACGGTTGTTGGTTTGGATAAAGCCGATGGAAAAATTAAAACGCGTGGATTGTTTATTGGTGATGATTACGAAGTATTCGATAAAGCTGCTAAACTGGCTCTTCAGGTTAATTTTGATTTGTTAGACAAACCATTGAAAAAGGTAGTAGTTTATTTGGATCCATCTGAATTTAAAAGTACGTGGCTTGGCAATAAATCTATTTATCGTACACGCATGGCTATCGAAGATAATGGAGAACTAATTGTTTTAGCTCCGGCATTGAAAGAATTTGGTGAAGATAAAGAGATAGATAGGTTAATTCGAAAATACGGCTATTTTGGGACTCCACTGACACTAAAATCCTGTGACGAAAATGAAGAACTGCGAAATAATCTGAGTGCTGCTGCTCATTTGATTCATGGTTCGTCCGAAGGTCGTTTCAGTATAACATATTGCCCTGGAAAAGGAGCGGAAAACCTAACTAAGGTCGAAATTGAAAGCGTAGGATTCAAGTATGCCGATATTGATGAAGTTACTTCGAAATACAATCCTGCCAAATTGCGTGATGGTTATAATACCATGCTTGATGGTGAAGAGATTTTCTATATATCCAACCCTGCATTGGGTTTATGGGCTTTTAAAGATAGGTTTAAGTATTGAACCAAACCTCCCGGAAGGGGAGGCTTAAATATTTGTAATATTAAATTTAAAAATATACTTGGTCTTAGAAGTCCTACTTTGGGCAACTTAGTGGACTTGGTTTTTAGTACTTTATGAAGATAATTATTGACGACAAAATACCTTACATACAAGGTGCTTTTGAAAGTGTTGCTGAAGTTGTTTACCTTCCCGGTTCTAAAACTACACCCGAAATTGTAAAAGATGCCGATGCCATTGTGACGCGAACACGCACTATTTGCAATGAAAAATTATTGAAAGATTCTGCCGTGAAATTCATTGCTACTGCTACAATCGGTTTCGATCATATCGATACTGATTATTGCGAAGCAGCAGGAATTAAATGGACCAATGCACCTGGATGTAATTCTAAATCGGTGGAACAATACATTGCTTCAACGCTCATGGTATTGGCTGAACGAAGAAATCTGCAATTAAAAGATTTATGCATTGGAATAGTGGGAGTTGGCAATGTAGGCAGTAAAGTTGCTAAAGTATGTGATTTGTTAGGTATGAAAGTGCTGCTGAATGACCCTCCGCGTGAACGTACAGAAGGTTCTGATTTGTTTGTGAGTATAGGTCAAATTATGGAAGAGGCAGATATTATTACACTTCATGTTCCACTAAACATGAAAGGTGAAGATGCAACCTATCATTTGGCTAACAATACCTTTTTATCTTCTTTAAAGAAAAAACCAGTACTGATAAATTCATGTAGGGGTGAAGTGGTTGAAACCATTGATGTAAAAGAAGCCTTAAAGAAGGGGAATATTTCCGGTTTTGTATGCGACTGTTGGGAAAATGAACCAAATATTGATTTGGATTTACTTGCCATCACTGAACTTGCAACACCACACATTGCAGGCTATTCTAAAGACGGAAAGGCCACCGGAACTCAAATGAGTGTGCAAGCAATTAGTAATTATTTTGAGTTGGGATTGAACAACTGGCAGCCTTTTGGAGTTGAATCACCAGCAAATCCAATTATAGAAATAAATGGTGAAGACTTGAGCGAACAGGAAATTATTTCAAAAGCTATCCTTCATACTTATGATATTCGAAATGATGATAAGAATTTTAGAGCTAATCCGGCAGTTTTTGAAATCCTTCGTGGTGATTATCCTACTCGTAGGGAATTCCCTGCATTTTCTATCAATGCAAAAAATGTGGATAGCAAAACCTTTGGAATATTGAAGGAAATGGGATTTAAATAAAAGTAGTTCTAAGGACTAAACATACATACATAAACATATAAAACAATAAATCATTTTTTTATGAAACAAAAAGCAGATATTGGATTGATTGGGTTGGCCGTGATGGGCGAAAACCTGGTACTAAACATGGAAAGCAAAGGTTTTACTGTTAGTGTTTTTAATCGCACAACTGCTCGTGTCGACGAGTTTATGGCAGGACGTGGCGCAGGTAAGAATTTTATTGGTACTCATTCTATTAAAGAACTTTGCGATTCATTGGAAAAGCCCCGCAAAGTAATGATGCTTGTTAAAGCGGGGAAGCCTGTTGACGATTTTATTGAATTGATTATTCCTCATTTGGAAGCTGGTGATATTATTATTGATGGTGGAAACTCTCACTATCCTGACACTATTCGTCGTACACAATACGTTGAAAGTAAAGGATTACTTTTTATTGGTACAGGTGTTTCGGGAGGTGAAGAAGGTGCATTACTCGGACCATCAATGATGCCGGGTGGTTCTCCTGCTGCATGGCCTGCAGTAAAAGAAATTTTTCAGGCTGTATCGGCAAAAGTGGAAGATGGAACACCATGTTGTGACTGGGTAGGTGAAGGTGGTGCCGGTCATTTTGTGAAAATGGTTCACAATGGAATTGAGTATGGCGACATGCAAATAATATGTGAAGCCTATCAGATTATGAAAGACTTACTTGGTTTGAGTGCTGATGAAATGCACGATGTTTTTAAAACTTATAATGAAGGTGATCTTGATTCATACCTGATTGAAATTACACGCGATATTCTTGGATTTAAAGACGAAAATGGAGAGCCTTTGGTAGAAAAGATTCTGGATACTGCCGGGCAAAAAGGAACCGGTAAATGGACTGCAGTAACTGCACTTGATTTTGGGATTCCATTGACTTTGATTGGTGAATCTGTATTTGCACGTTGTTTGTCTGCACAAAAAGATATGCGTGTGTTAGCTTCAAAAGCAATTGGTGGACCGGATCCAAAATTTAGCGGTGATAAAGCACAAATGATTTCAGATATTAAAGATGCATTGTTTGGAGCTAAAATCATTTCATATGCTCAGGGTTACAACCTAATGATGGAAGCCGCCCATGAATACAAATGGAATCTGAATTATGGGGGCATTGCATTGATGTGGCGCGGTGGGTGTATTATTCGTTCCGTATTTTTGGGAGACATTAAAAAAGCTTTTGATACCAATCCAGGACTGGAAAACTTGCTGCTTGACCCACACTTCAAAGAAATAGTAGAAAAAGCCCAGGCCGGATGGCGTCGTGTTTGTGCTGCTGCTCTGACAAATGGAATTCCTGTTCCTGCACTTACTTCAGCACTTTGCTACTTCGACGGATTGCGTACTGAACGCTTGCCGGCTAACTTATTGCAAGCTCAGCGCGACTACTTCGGAGCACATACTTACGAACGAATTGACAAACCACGTGGCGAATTCTTTCACACCAACTGGACCGGTCGTGGTGGTGATACTGCTTCTACAACGTATGTAGTATAATTGAACTATAGTTAGTATAGTATTGTATAATATTTAGAAGCTAAAGCTATAAGCAAAAAAGACTGATTGGGGTTATTCCGAATCAGTCTTTTTTTGTGTTTAGTAGAAGAAATACACGAGCAAAATATTTAGCGTTTAGTGCCTGACAAATACGCATGTACAATTTACCTGAAAATAAATAAAAGATAAGTTGACTAAAGTTAAACTAATTTTGTATTTTTGTGAAGTTAAATGAAAATCATCTAATAAATTCCTGAAACATTTTTCGATAACAGCTTTGCTCAAATCATTATGCATATGAAGTATACAAAACTTACTCCAATTCTTGTCTTATTTATTAGTTTCTTGTTTTCATGTTCTATTTACAAAGGGCCAAAAATAAATAGCTTGAAAGAAACTAAAGTAGCTAAAATCACTTTGCGATATGACAGCTTGCTTTTACTGCCCGGTAGCACGCATAAAGTTGGTTTTATGGTGTATACGGAGGATGGCAATCTGCTTAAAACTCCCGGCTTTTTGAATGGCACACTAAAATGGAATAATTTTAAAGTGGAAGTAGAAAATGCCAAATTTAGCTCCGGAAAGATGAGCATTACTAAAACGAAAGCAGATGAAAGCAGATTCTTTATTCCGTTTAAAATAAATTTAAAAGATCATCCCGATAAAGCCTTTTTTGACACTGTTTGGTTGAACTACGAAAAGAGTATAAAGATTTATCCCATCAATTCTTTCAAGAAATCACCCGGAGCCACTATCTATTTTGGGATGGATATTTACTACGATAACTTTCAACGAGAATCATACCCAACAACTGCAAAACTTAAAAAGGTGTTATCCAATTATCAGGTATTGGTAAAAGGAGGAACTTATAGCAATGGAAGGTTTACCATCAGCTCTAACATATTTGATAATCCGGATCATAAACCCGGCATGCTGGTTCAGCTTATAAAAAATAATAATGTATATGATACGCTGGATGTTGTACTGGATTATAAAGATCAGTATGCATTGTATGGAAATGGAGGCTCGGGGTCAGGAGGTTCTAATGGTTCGGGTGGATATTCAGGATTGATGGGAAAACAAGGGCAGTCCGGTCAGGACGGACAGAATGGTTATGATGGCAGTTTTGGTCATGATATTGATGTTTATACCGATGTTTATTTCGATTCTATTCTGCACACTAATCTGGTGAAGGTCTATATTGATGACATAACTTTGCAACAGCAACAGCATTATCTGATTAATCCGGAAGGAGGAAACTTAACGGTTAATGCAGTAGGTGGTTTAGGTGGTTTTGGAGGTAACGGAGGTATTGGAGGTAATGGTGGCAAAGGATTTGAAGGCGAAAAATACGTTGAATATGTGAAAGATGTTACTATAAAAAAAGATTCCACCGGAAAGGAATATAAAGTATTTACTACCCGGGCCATTCCACGCCAGAAACCAGGTGGTGAAGGTGGTTATGGAGGAAATGGTGGTTATGGTGGAGTAGGAGGAAACGGTGGCAATGGCGGGCACATCATTGTTTATTATACGCCGGCAATGAAAAACCTGTTATACTTATTTAAATATGTAGTACAAGGTGGAATCGGTGGCACTGGTGGTTTTGGTGCGCAAGGTGGTAGTGGCGGCGAAGGCGGCGAAGGTCATCCCAAAGGTCGTAATGGATTAAACGGGGTGAATGGAATGCAAGGTGCTACCGGCTATTCGGGATTGCAAGGTGTGGTTGATTTCAAGGAAATAGGTACGATACCCTGGTGAGTTTAGTTACAAGTCTTTTCTTTTTGAGCTTGTTTTAGCTCTATTTCAGTTTGGGCAATTTATTGAAATTTTAAAAAAGCTGATTGGAGTGTACTCCGGTCAGCCTTTTTTTTGTTTATTTGTATCGTAAATAGTACAATCAAAAACGGCTATCGCTTAGCCTTAATAGATTCATTGATGAAAGAGTATTTTCGATTTTTACTTATAGGTTTAATTTTGTTACCTGCCGCCGGGTGGGCACAAACTAAATTAAAAATCGAGAACCAGCGTGTGGTGCTGGGTGAAACATTAAATTACAAGGCATCGTGGGGTATTTTAGATATTGGCAGCGCCTCTACAAAGATTGACAAACGGCTTTATACAGTGGGCTCACGAATCTGTTTTAGAATAGATGTAAAAGGACAGACTGACGGACTGGCAAAACTATTCTACGTGCACGACAGTTGGATTTCATACATCGATACAGCCAGTATAACCACTCATTGGTCATCCCGAAGTATCAACGAGGGTGCCTACAAGCTGGATGAAACAATCCATTTCGATCACCTCAATAAAAAAGCCGAAGTAAAGGTGTTGGACAAAAAGACCAAGGTATATGTATTGAAGAAAATATACGATACCCCCGAGAATATACGCGATGTAATTGCCGGTTTTATGGTGTTCCGGTTGGTGGATTTATCGAAATACAAAAACGGTGATGTTTTTACCATCAATGGCTTTTACGAAGATGAAGGATATAAAATTGACGTAACCTATCTGGATAAAGAACCGATTAAAACCGCACATGGAACCGTGATGTGCTATAGAGTGAGGCCCTCGATACCAAAAAACAAAGTATTTAGTGGCAAGAACGCCATCAATATATGGCTATCGGCCGATAAATCGCAAACAATTATGCGCATACAAGCTAAAATGTTTGTCGGGAATATACTCATAGAATTAAAACAATAAAAATACAGAAACCCCATGATACAATTTGATAAAAATAATTTTATACTGGTAAAGAAAGCACTCAGCGAAGTAGGTATTAATCATTTGTTTGCCAATGCTGTGGTAGATGGACATATCGGCGGTCTGATACATGTGGATAATGCCGACCATCCAACCAGTTTTTACGTGAGCCATCCGTATGGTATGTCCTTGCTTTTTGGCGATACTACCAATGAAGCATTCAATGAGTGGTTGCTCAATCATGCATTAAACACTTTTAAAACCCGTAACCGGTATGAATGGCTACAGGCTTATCCAGCCACGTGGAATGAACTGATTGAATCTGCGTGGGTGGAGCATTTAATATCGGCAAAAGACAATGCCCAGGGTATTCACCCCAACAAAATAGAAGTAAATACGCGCGTCAACTTTAAGTTTAACCGGAACACGTACCTGGAATTTAAACGTAACAATATCCTTCAGGTTGATAATATATGCCGCACCGATAAGATGATGTTTGAAAATATACACGGAAGCGTCATTCCCAATCGTTTTTGGGATAATGCCAACGATTTCTCCCAACGGGCCATAGCATTCAGCCTGCTGGATGGTGACAAAGTTGCCTCTACTGCTTTTTCGGCTTTCGTTATTGGCAAACAGTTGGAGATAGGCATTGAAACTGCCGATGCTTACAGAGCCCGTGGATATGCAACCGCAGTATGTGCGGCATTGATTGATTATTGCCTGGAACATGACTACGAACCGGTTTGGGGATGTAAGTTCGAAAACACACCGTCGTATCTGCTGGCTCAGAAACTGGGATTTGAACCTACCGTTTACTGGCCTTTCTACAGACTGAACGATTAAAATACGGCTTAATAAATCACTGCTGCACGCTTGTACCGTGTGGCAAACCGGAAACTACCAGCCCGAACCATCTTTTGATAGAAAATCACACGCAATACTTTACATGCTCCACGCAACTGTGTGCTTTTAAAGATAATTTTTAGTTGTAGCTTTTGACGCAGTTAGAATAAAAAATAGTGCAAGAAGCAAGTATCAATATGTAGATAGACTTGCACCTTGCACTAAAATTAATTGGTTGAATTAAAGGCTAATTCAAGATTGAATAGATATTATTTATTCTTCAGTAAAGACGACGTTGTATGTTTTGACCATACCTTTATAATCAAATTTCACAACAGCCGTTCCTGTTTTTGATTCAGCTTGCGTAATAGCCACTTTTACTTCAGGATTGCTCGCAGATGCTGATAAAGTAGGTGTTCCGGTTATGTTCGACGGAAGTTTATACGTAGCCTGATAAATATCATAGCCAGTTATACCATTGGCATTAGTGGCTCTAACCGGAATGGCCGGAACAGCTATTGCCTCTCCATTGACTTTAATACTTACAGTGGGTGCAATAGGACGAACGATTTTCTTTTTAGCCGAGCTGAATCCCAGTCCGATTAAATCGAAAAGACTATCTGCGCCACCACCTTCGGCAACAAGGTAAATAGCGTGTTTTTTGTCCATCTTGTCAACAATTGCAGAAACGTCAATTGTATATTTGGTGGTTTCCTGAGCAGCATTTGCCGGTACTTCAATTACACCGATTTTTTTGCCTTTCCACGTTGCATTGTCCCAAGGGCCATCTATCCAAACGTTGACCTTAAATGCATTTTTAGTTTTTGGTGTAAGGAAAAGATTAAATGCTGTTTTGTTTCCGGGTTTTGTTCCTTCAAAGGCTTTCAAACCTTTCTTGTCTTTTTTAAGTCCTCCAAATCCAAAATATTTGTATCCTATTATGTCACCATTTTTCACACTGGTAATGGGCATGTTGTCATCCCAAATATCCCACGAATCCTGTTGGCTGCTGGTGTTGGAAAGGTAGCAAGCGTATCCGGCAGAGTAATATTGATAGGGATCGATGCCATAGATATGGAAGCCTTCCGAAGTGACTTCGGCTCCGGTATATTCCTTTCCTTGTTTATCCTTAGCACCCCATAGTTGATCTTCTGCATAGGGGTCATACGCTCTAATTGTAACCTTTCCGCCGTCGGCAACCGATTTTTCATCCCATTTAACAGTGACCGGAGCTACCATTGACTGACGTGCAAATCCGAATCCTCTTGGTGGCCTGTGATAGAATACATACCACTGGTCGTTAATCTCCTGGATGCTACCGTGAGTATTATGACCGGAATTGGTTGTTTGAAGTTTGGTTCCATCCTCATTAAGAACAACCCCACGTGAATCTACCAGAACACCGCCACTTTTCCATGGACCCAGCGGTGAATCGCTAAAGGCATAGCGCAAAGCTGAATTAGTTCTGCTTAGTCCATATTCAGGGCCGGAGTATCCACTATAAACCCAGACATATTTATTGCCAATTTTGCGAATAGACGCGGCTTCGAAGAAGGCGAACGAGGCAGGATCCTGATCTGGATAAATACGAGTCTGCAAACGATCAATCGCCCGGGTTCCCGGTTTGAGCGAGTACATGGTGTTCTGATCCAACTCGCCTGCCGACGAGGTTTGGAAACCCCAGTATCCGTAAACTCTATATCCGATATTAAAATCCGGATCATTTTTGTCGGTAATGTAATCAATAAGTACACCAGGGTCGAATCCCAGCGTACTGCCCGGTATTGTTTCGGTTCCGTCTGCTGTAATATTGATAGGAGTAAAGGGTCCATCAGGACGATTACCTTTAGCAACCATTGCTTCCCTGCCCCGTCCGCGACTGTGCGGATACAAATAATATACCTTTTTGCCGTCTTTTCCTTTCACCTCAACAAGGTCGGGAGCATACATTACGTCCCACTGTCCGTCTATTTTGTATGTAAAGATGGGGCCTTCATCACGCCAGTTGGTTATGTCCTCTACCGGTGCTGACCAAGCCCGGATGTCCTGCCCGCAGTAACTGGTAAATCGGACATCGTGAGACCCGATAATATAGATGCGGAATTTTCCCGGTTTGTCGGGATCTTCAAATACACGCGGTTCTCCGTCGGGTACATGCTCCCACAGCGGCAGATAAGGATTACCTGCTCCACGATGTGTGAATTTGGTAAATGAAGGGGTTTTTTTAGACGGATTGGTTTCCGCTCTTGTTTCTTTTACACATAACAGAAACATAGCCGCAAATAATAACATTACCAGTGGTCTTTTAAAAATAAATTTAATACTCGTCATTTTTAATCTTTTATATAGTTATACTTATCAAATATTTTCGCAATAGAGGGGTTTTATCTGTCTGTTTCACCCCGGTGTTGTTACTTCGTTTTTGATAAGAATAACGTATGGTAAATACAAATTCAGAAACTAAAATTAGTTGGTCAGCCTACATTTAATCAATCAAGGATATTTACCCGAATGGATTGCTGTATTATCAACATCAAATGTGTTAATGTGACTCAAAATTACCACAAATGTAATATTTTTTTACAACATGTTCTGTATACAGAATAAGGTATTCTACACGAATGAATATCAATCTCTTGTAATTTAAGAATAATTAATGTCGATTACATAAAAAGGGTTTTAAATTTGTTTTAATTATTAAGTATGAATACTATGGTTTAAATATAGATTGCAATTTTAGAAAACGAAGTCAATGTTTTTTTTTACCATTCTGCTTCTGCCGCACGAATTCTATCATGCGGCAAACCGGAAACTACCACCCCGAACTATCTCGTTTAGCATTCAAACGCGATACAATTGCGCGACAGCTGAGCACTACAATCAACTAAGAAAATGCTTTATACATATACTATATTATTCTCTAACGGGGTTTACATTATAACCTAAAATTCGAAACTGATTTATTAGACCATATTCTCCAACAAGGTGCATAACTCCAACTTCAATAAGAGTTGGTTTCTCATTTATTAAATTGTCTAATTTCTTCATCCAACGAAGATTCCGATTTTTCAATAATTCGTCAGATCTAGTTTTATTTCTAATACTGTCCTCCTCCAATTTAAAACCGGTGTTTATTGTTTTATCATAATCCTCTTTTAATGCATTTAAATCTTGATTCTGATATGCTCTGATATTTTGTTTAAGTGATTCACAATAATCAGGGAGGAAATCAATTAAATGAATTAGCATTTTTGCTTCAATTTTTAAATTAGAACGTTTTCCATAGGCTATTTCCATCTGCTCACCAACTGTTTCTAAACCAATAACTTCCTTTCCGTTTGTTACTGCTTTGTTTCTTATATATCCATCTAATGATCCATTAATGTTCAGATAAGCTATTGGCATATATTTTTGTTGAATCATTTGTGAGATGAATATATTTGCAATATCTGGTCTTATATAAACTCTATCTGATTTACAATGTAAGTATTGTAAAAAAAACGAATCAACTAGTTGTAACTCTTTTTTGCTAAGAATATCTTTATAAGTCGTATCAATGGGCATTTTTGCAGATTGAGAAGACAAATACTTAATAGCCTCAGACCTCGATTTAGCATCGTCTGAGTTAACCTCTGCCACTACACTTTCAATACTATCAAATGCTTTATAAAAACCGGGGATACTATCCAAAATTTTTTCCGAAAATATATGATGAGTACCAAAAATATAAGATGGTTTCGTCAGTCCATTTCCTGATATTCTCCAAAGTATTCCACGCTCTAATCCAATGGACTTAGATATTAATGAGCATGTTGTAATAATAAATAATGTAAGTAATATTTTTTTCATTTATCTTATATTTAACCCCGTCCCTCCGGATATATTTATCTTATTGTTTGCAGAATGATTCTGACTGGTTGTTGGGATTTGCAATCCCAACTTTTTGTATTCTTAGGATTTGTAATCCGTTCTTTTGTTCAAACAATCATTACATCAAGCAATCCTTTTCCACCTACATAATCAATAGCTGAGCTATACCGATAATCCCACCAACCAACCCACACCTTTATGCAAGCAAGTAATGGTTATATATCCGCGAGGACAAGCTGTTTCACCAGGATATTATTAGTTCCTTTGGCCTCACAAACATACAAAAATATTCTTAACACAAATACATTGTTGCTGTTTTATTTAAAATAACGTGAGTTCAATATAAGATTCATTTGATTTCTCTGTTTATAAGTCAGAAGGACTAAGATGAAATTTATTTGATTCAAAGGAGTTTGCTTTTATCGAACTCACGTCAAAATAACAAAACAATAAACCGTTTCCGGCAATACTACCGAAAACGGTTCATGATGAAATCCTTATCTTTACAGGAATTGAGTAGAAGCAAATCAAACAGGGTTTTCAACACCCAGAGTTCTACCTTCTCTGCTTAAGGTGAAGGGGCGGTTCAAATTTTCCAGTCGGTATCAACCTACCACATTGGCACTGACCATGCTGCTCCAGGGACCTGCTTCGCCACGGGTATTCACCCAGCGGAGCCAGTAGTACACTGTTTTTCCTGCCTGTGTTCCATCGAATGTAGTTACATAAGGAGAAGATGTGCAGGTAGTCAGATACGTCATTTCCGAAACCAGCTTAGGTGCTTCACCATCTACTTTCATATAGATTTCACAACCATGCACGCCTTCGGGTTTTGCTTTGCTGCGTGGGGAGGCTTCGTCATAGAAATTGATAGTGTGTTGTTTGCGTACCGAAAAATCAATGCTACCCACCGGACTACTGGTTGGTTTGGCTGCGGGTGTACGTGTCCCCGATTTTACGGTTAGCCCCATGCGGGCACGGTCGCTGTCGGACACTTTGCTGTTATTGGCTAACCATTCAGCCACAAACGGACGAATTGCGCTTACGTAGTCATCGTATGCTTCATCTTTAGCCAATACATCGGCAGATGTACGGTTTTGTTTGTTACTAGCCTTGGCAAATGCCGGCTCCCATACACTTTGTTTTGATTTCAGAACCGTAAATTCAGGTTCCGAAATTCCCCATGCAACCAGATTGAGTGCTATGTACTCAATTAATGTTCCTTGCCACAAACTGAAATTGCCATCGCTTCGTGGAATAAAATCTACACTACTCATAGAATTATTTTTTTTTGTTAGACAAATAATGATAATTAAATAGCTTATAATAAATTTGTTATAAGTTTCGTGTTACGTAAAATACTCTCTGTTCGTATTCTTCTACCAAAGTTCGGTATTCCTCTACCAAAGTTTGGTAGAGCTAGATTAAAGTTCGGTAGACCTCTACCAAAGTTTGGTAGAGCTAGATTAAAGTTCGGTAGACCTCTACCAAAGTTCGGTAGACCTCTACCAAAGTTTGGTAGAGCTAGATTAAAGTTTGGTAGACTTCTATCAAAGTTCCGTATTTCTCTACTAAATATTCGGATAACCCTTCGATTATCCGGGCTTAACTCAAGCTGGCTTTGGTTGTCAAGACTATTCTTTTGTTTGCTATCATACATGCTCCGGGGTTTAATCCGAATACGCTGCATTTCTATACCGACATTTCCTCCGGTTACACAAAACAACGAGGATAATTGTAAAATGATTTGAATGCCCTATTGAATAATTTTTTCATATCTGCACAACTTTTAGTTGATATCAACTATTAAATTTGGAATGACATTTTAGGTCTGACAGGTTCATATAAATCACGGTAATCAATTTTTGGCCTTAATGCTGAGATAAAATTAATGTATTAAATAATACAAAAAACAAAATATTCAATATTTATTTTATATACATCTGCTTTTTTAATAATTAAATAATAAGCTAATATACATATACTTATACTGAACTAAAAAAGGTGCCATATATACATCTATGATTTAACTGAAAATTAAGAGGTAAAATAAGTGAATTTTAAGAAGCTCGAAATGGTGAAAAAGAAAAGAAACGGCACAGTTTACGAGGGTATATGTTGGAAAGAAACTATAAAAAACAACAAAGGTCTTGCACGTTTACATTCCGTGCCTAAAGCGATGAGCATGTTGTAGTACGCAGAAATGCGCCGGTGAGTGGGAGTAGGGACAGGTCGAGACTTGTCCGCATGAAAAAAAACGCAGCTAATAAAAAGATGTTTTATATCTTTTTATTAGCTGCTAAATTTTTATTTAGTGATAATTTCCGCTTTAAATGTGTTCAAAAATCATTTATAGCCAATATCTCCTGCATTTTATCCTATTCCATTTTATATACCATGGCATTGATATTCATTCCGGCACCTACGGATGCAAAAATAAGCAGGTCACCGTTATTTATTTGGTGGTCGTTCATCTTATTTTTCATAATAAGATCCAATAAGGTTGGCAAAGTTGCTACCGAAGTATTCCCCAACGTTCCGACGGTCATCGGCATAATGTTTTTAGGCAAATCCACTATGTTGTAAAGTGCATAAAGTCTCTGCAATATAGCATCATCCATTTTTCCGTTAGCTTGATGTATCAGAACTTTATTAATTTCGCCAATTGGTAAGTTTATACTATCCAGGCAGCTTTTAATTGCAGGGGCAACAGTTTCGAGTGCATATTGATAAAGTCTGCGACCATTCATTTTTAAAAACAAATCATCCTGTTTTTTATACTCAGGATTGTACGATTTGCCCATATGAAGCAGTCCTGCATGCGAAAAAGTATCTGAGCGGGTTTTATGTGCCAAAATTCCGATTGGAGTTTCACTTTCTTTGGCTTCCAGTATAACAGCACCTGCTCCATCGGCATATAACATACAATCTCTGTCGTGCGGATCGCTGATACGTGATAACACCTCTGCGCCAATAACTAAAATCTTTTTAGCATCACCGGACTTAATAAAATAATTAGCCTGAATCATGCCCTGTAGCCATCCCGGACATCCAAAAGTGATATCGTAAGCTATTGTGTCAGGATTTTTAATTTTCAGTTTACTCTTAACCCGCGAAGCCAATGCCGGCACATGATCTGCCGCTTTGTTATCAGGTAGAGTGTCACCAAAGTTATTAGCTACAATGATATAGTCCAATTCCTCCGGATCAATTTTGGCTGACTCTATAGCTTCAACGGCTGCATGATAGGCCAAGTCTGAAGTTGTAAGATCGTCGGTAACATACTTTCTTTCGGCAATTGTAGTAATTTCCAGAAACTTGTCAACTATTTCCTGATTTGATTTGTTGATTTTTTCGCCATTCGTTTCGTAAAACTCATATTGAAGAAAATCTTCATTTGTCATTCTTTTTGAAGGTATACAGCTACCTGTTCCTGTTATTACACTGTAGATTTTTGAGCTCATGTTTTAAAATAAATGTTCTAATAATTGTTAGGACCCTTTTTTACTTAGGTTGGGTAATTTAATCTCCAAAGTTAAAAATAAATTTGGAATATTTTATTGTAATTCAGTAATATTGTTTGTGAAATAGCATAAAATAGAAAATATGCTGATTTAAAATGTCTTGATAAGTTCATTAATATTCACATTGCGGATAGAATCCCATTATAAATACGCCTGAATGCAGGTTATACCAGCAAATTTAGTCATCCATATTCATGCTGTAAATTAGTGCCAGAACAATAGGTAAAGTGATAATTATAGAAATAATTAATGCTTTCCATATTTTTTTCTTGGGGTACTCATCAGCATTAGGAATGTGTAACTTGTAAAAATACTCCGAAAGAACATAACCTCCTGCAAAATTGAAGCCCATGGTCAACGCTGATATGGATTCCTCAGGTATGTTTACAATTATAAATGTGATTACTGTATAAACAACTGATAAAATTAAAATCAGGTTAGCAATTTTTTTCTTGCCTAATGCTGCTAAATTACGCATTAATAAAATTCCGCCAAAAATAGGAGAGAAGAAGATAGAAAATCCCCAAATTGCTTTGCGGGAGTAGATTTTTAATTTTTCTTCTGTGTTTGAATCTTTGTCGAAAGTATTTATTTTATCTTCCATCTTGTATTATAAGTTGTTGCAATAATTAAGGAGCCGGTAATATCAGGCAAATTATATTTAAACCTGTAGTATCCCGTAGAATTTACATGTTTAAATTACTCAGAAATGTCAATTTGGCGTTCTTAGGGAGGTTTACACGAGGCGTTTCATGTATAAAAACCTTTTTTAATACTGCGTAATTCAACATCTATTTGTTTTTAAATTGTTGAATTTGAATGTAGTATAACTATCAGACCTGAAAACATATGGTCTTTAGAATTAGTATATTTCATGGTGCAAATTTACAACTCCTTTTTATTGCTAACAACTTTTTATATAATTATTTGATAATTATTTCCAAAATACTTTCTAATCGGTTGATTCACTGCATATAAAAAAGAGAGTTTGTTTCAAATTTTACGTTGAAACAAGCTCTCTTTTATATAAAACACACGTTGATTGTAAAATAATTATTGTGCTTTTGTCTGAAATTAACTGCTAAATTACATGTTTTTCTTATTCATATAAATATCCCAGGCAATATAGTCTACAATATTAGTTGCAAAATAAGTTTGGCGCAATGACGTAAATAAATCACCGATGTTAGTGATTGTGTTGCCGAGCAATTGTTTAACAGTAGTGCTTGTGCCATCATCAAACGTAATTTGAATATCTCTTCTGTGATTTGTAACACTGGTTTCAGTAGAATCAACTGAGGTTGATGTAGAAGCTACATCCACAAATTTTACAGTAGAATGTAGTTGTAAAACTCCACCAACATAAACTTTAGCACTATCCAAACTGGTAGGTCCGGCAGTTCTTGTAATTTGCACGTTACCGATAGTCAGAGAGTATTCTTTTTCCCGGTGTCTGGAAGTTGCACTGGTTCGGATAGCTGTGTATTTTTCTTCATAAAGAGTTGAGCCGGCCTTTGAAATGTTGTAGGTAGAAATAATT
>Ga0209123_1002318_pt1 | contig 16387 bp, 14 predicted proteins | sample BarGraIncu00431A_FD_184500 | JGI IMG/M metagenome (GOLD analysis project Ga0209123, IMG submission 184500) | Arctic peat soil microbial communities from Barrow, Alaska, USA - Barrow Graham LP Incubations 004-31A (SPAdes) (version 2) | ecosystem: Environmental > Terrestrial > Soil > Wetlands >...
GCGGCAATTATGTTTATCTCAAAATGGAAAATCAACAACGCACAGGTTCCTTCAAATTGCGGGGGGCATACAACAAAGTAGCTAATCTCAGTGAATGTGAAAAGGAAAGCGGAGTCATTGCTTCTTCCGCGGGCAATCATGCCCAGGGGGTAGCTCTGGCCGCAACTACTTTTGGCATCAAGTCTACCATTGTTATGCCCAAGCATACGCCCTTATCCAAGGTAAGCGCTACCCGGCGGTACGGAGCAAAAGTAGTCTTACACGGTGATTGTTACGACGAAGCCTATGCAGAGGCCAAACGAATTCAGGCGGAGGAAAATTCCACATTTGTTCATCCCTTTGATGATCCGATGGTCATTGCGGGACAGGGAACCATTGCTTTAGAACTGATAGAGGATTTGCCAGATGTAGAAGTGGTAGTTGTGCCAATTGGTGGAGGTGGACTCATCTCCGGAATAGCAGTGGCTTTAAAAAAAGTAAAACCGACGATAAAAATAATTGGCGTACAGGCCAAAAATATGCCTTCGATGGTGGAAGCAATGGCTCATAAGCACGTAGTGACGATTGACGGTATCCCAACCATCGCTGATGGCATCGCTGTTAAAACACCTGGAGATTTAAGCTTTGATATTGTCCAACGTTATGTGGATGATATCGTTACCGTTGATGAAGAAGAAATAGCTAGTGCCATTCTGCTACTCCTAGAAAGAGTCAAAACTGTTGCTGAAGGTGCAGGCGCAGCAAGCATTGCAGCTGTCCTCAATAGACTTTCTGGCTATAAAAATCGTAAGATAGCTGCTGTAATCAGTGGCGGGAATATTGATGTAAATACCATGACGCGCATCATTAATAAAGGTCTCGTTACGTCTGGACGTAAGGTGTTTTTTGATACCATTATTTCTGACAAACCTGGAGTGTTATGGCAATTATTACAGCTGATTGCCAATGCAGGTGCCAATGTACTTGCTATTACTCATAACCGAGAGAATAGGGATGTGGCTTTAGGCTGTGCTAGAGTGGAACTAGAACTGGAAACGGCCGATGATGAACAAATTAATACCATAAAAAAATTAATGGAGCAACGTCACTATAGCGTACATATTCGGTAAGAAAGGCTGTGACCCTTATGGAAGAAAAACAGTTAGCCAGAGGACTTAAAGCGCGACATATTGAGCTGATTGCCCTTGGGGGTACAATTGGCGTTGGATTATTTATGGGATCGGCAAGTACCATCAAATGGGCTGGTCCCTCGGTGCTACTGGCATATGCTTTAGCTGGTATCATTATGTTTTTTGTCATGCGTATTATGGGAGAAATGCTTTACCTCGAACCAGTTACAGGTTCATTTGCAACCTATGCTCATAAATATATTAGTCCTTTAGCTGGTTACCTAACCGCTTGGTGTTATTGGTTCTTATGGGTTACGGTAGGAATGGCGGAAGTAACTGCCATTGGGATTTATGTAAGTTATTGGCTGCCCGATATTCCTCAATGGATACCAGCTTTGGCAGGAGTAGCCATCGTTGCCGCAGCTAATTTAGCTGCTGTAAAATATTATGGAGAATTTGAGTTTTGGTTTGCCCTGATCAAAGTCATTGCCATCGTAGTGATGCTTGTTATTGGGACGGGGATGATTTTCTTTGGTTTGGGTAACGGCGGTCAACCCATTGGTTTTGAAAACCTTTATACCCATGGTGGATTCTTCGCTGGTGGTTTGGAAGGTTTTTTATTTGCCCTCTGTATTGTAACGGCTTCTTACCAAGGCGTAGAATTAGTTGGAATTACAGCTGGTGAAGCGGAAGATCCTCAAAATACATTACGCAAAGCCATCAAAAATATTATCTGGCGTATTTTAATTTTTTATGTTGGTGCGATCTTTGTGATTGTCACCATCTATCCTTGGGATCAAATTGGTACCATCGGTAGTCCTTTTGTGATGACCTTCGCGAAAGTAGGGATTGTTGCCGCTGCTGGTATCATCAATTTTGTTGTCCTCACAGCAGCCATGTCAGGTTGTAACAGTGGTATTTATAGTGCCGGCAGAATGCTATATACCTTAGCTGAAAATGGCCAAGCTCCTAAATTTTTTGGCAGAGTATCTGACAGTGGTGTGCCAAGGAATAGTATTATTACGACGATTGCTTGCTTGTTATTGGGAGTTGTTTTTAATGTCATAGCTCCAGATTCAAAATTGTTCCTGTATATTTATAGCGCCAGTATTCTTCCAGGAATGATTCCCTGGTTTGTAATGGCCATCAGTCAAAAGAAATTCAGAAAAAAATGGGAAGAAGAAATAAAAGATCATCCTTTTAAGTCCCCTCTTTTTCCCCTAAGCAACTATATAACGATCATATTCTTACTGCTCGTGTTGGTTGGTATGTGGTTCAATCCAGATACTCGCGTATCGTTAATTGTTGGTGCAGTATTTATTGGGATCGTCATTGCCAGCTATTATGCCTGTGGCATGGGAAAAGGGCAGACAAAGGGAAAAGTAGATTTATGACATCGGTTTATCAACCCTGGTTTGAAAGTGGGCATGGTTGTAGTATTTATCCCTTTATGGTCTCGTGCAAAAAGATGCAATCCGTGCAGTGAGTGGCAATATTTCAAATAAGCACAATGTCGATTAATGTCGAATTCTAAATAATTTAATACTAACAAGCAGGAAATCTGAGAAACGATATTGAATATAAGTGATGACTAATTAAATAATGATTTTATAAAATGAATAGAGTTGATTATCTTTTATATTCTTGTAAGAAACAAAAGATATTTAGAGGTGGAGTCTGTCAACAAGGCTCCACCTCGTTTTTTTGTGCTTATAACTAAAAATTTAGGTACAGGATTCATAGTATAGTGAAGAGCGTGAGAGGATGATGATGCCATGCAGACCAAGAAACCTTTATTAGGTTTACAAGCAACGATTGCAGTATTTGCCTGCATAGTTGTTGCCCTAGTGTTATTAGTAACGGATATCATTATTAATGAACGAATTGCTGAAAGAGACCGGTTTATAGCATCTACAGAAGCAATTGAAATTGCCCGTATTATTGCAAATACTCCCATAATTATTGATGGGTTAAGCAGCAAGAGAGATGAAATGGATATTCAACGGTTTACGCAAAAAGTTCTTGGTGTCAGTGAAGTTCAATTTATTACGGTGATGGATATGAATCGAATCCGAAAATCACATCCTAATCCATCCCTAATAGGAACTTATTATGAAGAAGATGATGTGAACCCTGCTTTTGCTGGAAAAGAAGGAACGTCTGTTAATAAAGGTTCATTAGGAGTTTCTTTACGTGCTTTCGTACCAATCGTTGCCGCTGATGGTCAACTGGTAGGGGTTGTACTTGTTGGAGTTTTGTTAGATAATGTGCAAGCCGCCATAGATAATAGTAGGCACGGGATCTATGTGGCGGTTGGCTTTGGAATGCTGGTGGGCATACTAGGTGCTTTGGTTCTGGCGCGTAGAATAAAGAAAATTATGTTTGGTCTCGAGCCCTTTGCCATTGCCAAATTACTTGAAGAACGCAGCGCTATGTTACAGTCAGTGCGGGAAGGTATTCTTGCAGTTGATCGTGAGTCTCGGGTGACGATTATCAATGAGCAAGCGATAAAAATATTTCATCAAGCCGGCCTTGATGGTAATGCACTAGGAGAAAAGGTGGAAGAATATGTACCCAATACTCGCATGGGTAACATTCTGGAAACTGGCGAAGCAGAACTAGATCAAGAGCAGGATTTAAACGGAATAATAATTTTAGCCAATCGCATTCCAATCATTGTGGATGGTGAAATTGTTGGAGCTATTACCACTTTCCGTGACAAAACTGAAATGCGGCAGTTAGCAGAAAAGCTTATAGGCGTTCAAGTTTATGCCGAGGCCTTGAGGTCTCAGACCCACGAATTCATGAACAAACTGCATGTTATTATGGGGATGGCGCGTATGGGCTGTTATGAGCGGTTGACTAGCTATGTCAGCCAGATTGCCAGTCAGTACCAAGTTGAGGTTGGTTCTGTCGTGAATAAAATTAAAGATCCAGTGCTGGCAGGGTTTTTATTGGGTAAATTAAGCCTGGCTCGGGAAAAGGGTGCGGAAATGATATTGTCTGAGGAGAGTTTTGTACCTAAACCAGCTCAACCAGAAATGGTTCATGAATTAATTACAATAGTTGGGAATTTGATCATCAATGCTTTAGATGCTATCGCAGAATCAACAGATAAAAGTATTCGTGTACATTTTTCTTGTGATAATGATATTTTGACAATAGAGGTCAGTGACACAGGACAAGGAATTGATGAGGAGGTACAAAAGCATATTTTTATACAAGGGTATTCAACGAAGGGGATTAAGCGTGGTCTAGGGCTGTATTTGATTCAGCAAAGTTTAGTGCGGCTTGGCGGGGACATTTGCGTGGTTTCAACGGTGGGCGAAGGTGCCATGTTTAGGGTGAATGTACCTTATTCTAGTCAGGAGGGATAGTTTGATTAAGGTTATGATTGTTGATGATGATCCGATGGTGGCAGAGTTTAATAAACGTTATGTTGATTTAGTAACAGGATTTCAAGTGGAATCTGTCGTGCATTCGGCTAGTGAAGCCCTTAAGAGATTAGAGACCGAAGATATTGACTTAATTTTACTGGATATCTTTATGCCAGGTATGAATGGTCTGGATTTTTTGGTTAATCTACGGCAGGTCGGTAAAGGTGTTGATGTGATTGTGATTACAGCTGCTTGTGATAGCAATAATATTAAAAAGGCATTACAATTTGGAGCTGTAGACTATATCATTAAACCTTTTGAATTTGAAAGGCTAAATGCAGCATTATTGGCTTATAATGGATTAGTACTATTAATGGAAGATCATGGCAGAATTAATCAGGCTGAGTTGGATCAATGTATATTATATAAAGAGCAACCATTGTCAACGGAGTTGCCAAAAGGTATTGATAAAAACACGCTGGCTGTAACGTGGGAGAAAATTAAGATATCCGATCAAAGCCTTTTTTCAACGGAAGAAATAGCGAAAGATGTTGGAATTTCTCGAGTTTCCATGCGAAAATATTTGGAATTTCTGAGGCAGATAGGAACTCTGAAATTAGAACTTATCTACGGAACAGTGGGTAGACCGGTTTATAAATATCGGCGTATTAATTCTGTTAATAATTTTCTACAACGTTACTTGTAATATTAAGGATGAGAATGTATTTACCTTCTCTTCTCCGAAAAATGAAGGGATATAGAAAGGCTGTTGCTAATAGCAACAGCCTTTCTATATCCCTTTCCATGATTAGCAATCTAAATTAGCAATGCTAATCAAGTATACGTAATGGTACTATCTGTACGTTCCAGTTATACTGAACTGGGCGTAAAGGGAGAAACGGTAAGTGCATAAACTTGGATTTGCAGGGAGTTGAGGCTTGGCATGCTTCTTGCATCTAAAAAGATGTGAATCATTCTTTCAAAGAATAAGATGGAGCAATATCTCGATACAACAAAATTATTTTAAGGAGGACAGTCATCGTAGATTGTAAAAATAAGTTTCATTCCGAATAACTTTCGATAAGAAATGGAATTGAATTTGAGCATTTATAGCTGATTACTTTATTTACTTTAACTACTTAACCTACAGATAACTTTCAATAGTTAAACAAACTAGAAAATTACCGCTAAATTGTGTATGTTTAGATTAATCAATCTTATTAAAATAATAGTTGGGGGTGGAATTCGTGTCAACAACACTTGATAAAATTAAAGACATGCAAAAGCAGACTGAAAAAATCATGGCGGGCGGTGGCGCTAAGCGTATTGATAAACAGCATTCTAATGGAAAAATGACTGCCCGGGAGCGTATCGAAAAATTACTGGATGCGAATAGCTTTATGGAACTGGATCGTTTTGTAACTCACCGTTGTACTAATTTCGGTATGGAGAAAATCGAAGCTCCTGCTGAAGGGGTAGTGACAGGTTATGGCACTATTGAAGGTCGCCTCGTATATGTATATGCCCAGGATTTTACTGTCGTTGGTGGTTCGCTAGGTGAGATGCATGCAGCGAAAATTTGCAAGGTGCAAGATTTGGCTATGGCAATGGGGGCACCGATTATTGGTATTAACGATTCAGGCGGTGCACGTATTCAAGAAGCAGTTGATGCCTTATCAGGTTATGGGAAAATATTCTATAAAAATACCCTAGCTTCCGGTGTGATTCCCCAAATTTCGGCAATCATGGGACCGTGTGCCGGTGGTGCAGTGTACTCTCCAGCATTAACTGACTTTGTGTATATGGTTAAAAACACCAGTCAAATGTTTATCACAGGTCCCCAAGTGATCAAAACCGTCACTGGTGAGGAAGTCAGTGCCGAAGCGCTTGGTGGCGCCATGACCCATAATACAACTTCAGGAGTTGCTCACTTTGCAGCCGAAAATGATGAGGACTGTTTAGAACAAATTCGTCGACTGATTAGTTTTCTGCCGAGTAACAATTTAGAGTCTACCCCTGTCGTTGATACTGATGATGACGTTATGCGTATGGATGAAACCTTGAATCGTATTATCCCTGATAATTCCAATCATTCCTATGATATGAAAGAGGTGATTGCTAAGATCGTTGATAATGGAGATTTTTACGAGGTTCAGCCTTATTTTGCTGGTAATATTATTACAACCTTTGCTCGCCTTGATGGCAAGACTGTGGGCATTATTGCTAACCAACCAAAAGTCATGGCTGGTTGCCTCGACATTAATGCATCCGATAAATCCTCCCGCTTTATTCGTTTTTGTGACGCTTTTAACATTCCAATCCTGAGTCTTGTTGACGTACCTGGTTTCTTACCTGGCACCAATCAAGAATACGGCGGCATTATCCGTCATGGTGCAAAAATGCTCTATGCTTATTCTGAAGCAACCGTACCAAAAGTAACCCTTGTTCTCCGTAAAGCTTATGGCGGTTCATACCTTGCCATGTGTTCACGGGATCTTGGCGCTGACCAGGTTCTTGCTTGGCCGACTGCTGAAATTGCTGTTATGGGGCCTGCTGGCGCTGCGAATATTATTTTCAAGAAGGATCCAGATATTAAGGCTAAAACAGATGAATATGTTAAAAACTTTGCAACTCCCTATCAAGCTGCAAAACGAGGTTTTGTTGATATGTTGATTGAGCCGCAAGAAACTCGCCCAGTATTGATTAATACCTTTAGTATGTTGGCTTCTAAAAGGCAAGCTCGCCCTGCTAAACGTCATGGTAACTTCCCTGTATAAGTGAAGATCAACAGAAAAAACCAATGTAAAAAAGAAAAGAGGTGACAACAATGGGTCCTGTTACAACCAATCCAATCTTAATTGCCCTAATCAATATGACAGTCGTGTTTGCTGTATTGTATGGACTCAGCCTAATGATTAGGCTGATTACATTAATCGATCCTACTAAAAAAAAACAGATAGTCCCAACTGAATCACTGGAGTCATTGAACAAGGCTATCGAAGTTACTGATACCACAATCCAAGAAGATGAGTATGATGAAATGATCATTCTCTTTACGGCCGCAATTGCTGCCTATAGTCATAGTGGTGCCAAAATTGTTGCAATCCGGTCAGTAGGTATTAGTAATTGGTCACAGGCTGCTCGTTTGGAAGGCGTACATGTGAGAAACGGGATGTTTTAATTATAATGCCGATAAGATATAAAGAATTAGGGAGGATTACAAATGAAAAAATATCAAATTACCTTTAAAGGTCAAGTATTTGAGCTTGACGTGGAAGAAATAGGTGGATCAACTCCTGTGGTGAATAAAAGTGTTTCCGCTTCTACTCCAGCTTCTGCTCCTGCAGCGACTCTAACTGCTAAGGCTGCTCCCAAGGCGACTCCAGCTGGTGCGCACACCATCCTTGCTCCCATGCCTGGTAAGATAATGGCAGTGAATGTGAAAATAGGTGATTCTATAAAACATGGTGACATAATCGGTATCCTGGAAGCTATGAAAATGCAAAATGAAATTATGGCGACTCAAGATGGCAAGGTGTCAGAGGTGCGCGTCGCTGTTGGACAAATAGTGGCCACTGGTGATGTTATGGTTATTACTGGCTAGTCAAATAAAACATGCTCGATATGAAGTAAGATAGGAGGAACAAAAACTATGGATGCATTTATTGTCGCTCTGCAGGCAGTGTGGGCAGATAGTGGTTTTACCGCTTTTACCTCCGGCAATGCTATTATGATTGTAGTTGGTATTATCTTGCTCTACATGGCCTTTGCAAAAGGGTTTGAACCACTACTGTTGTCTCCCATTGCCTTTGGTTGTATTTTAGCTAACTTCCCGAAAACTGGATTTGAAACAGATCCTGGTGTCATGCAACTGATTGGACTGGGTATTTCTCAAGAGGTATTCCCACCCCTGATCTTTTTAGGGGTCGGTGCCATGACTGACTTTGGTCCATTGATTGCTCGTCCATCCGTTCTTTTACTAGGCGCTGCTGCTCAAGTGGGCGTGTTTGTCGCCTTGATGGGTGCTATGTTTCTGGGCTTTAATGTGCAGGAAGCGGCGTCTATCGGTATTATCGGTGGCGCTGATGGTCCGACAGCTATTTATCTAACGATGAAATTGGCACCCCATCTTTTAGGTGCGATAGCAGTGGCTGCTTATTCATATATGTCCTTAGTGCCGCTGATCCAACCGCCAATTATGAAATTGTTGACTACGAAGAAAGAACGGGAAATCGTTATGGATCAATTGCGTCCTGTATCTAAGTTTGAAAAGCTGACTTTCCCTGTCGTGGCAACCATTGTTATTAGTTTATTATTACCACCCATTGCTTCGTTGATGGGGATGTTGATGTTGGGGAATTTATTCCGTGAATCTGGGGTGACAGGCCGGTTGGCCGAGGTTTCGGAAAATGCGCTAATTAATATTGTTACCATCTTTTTGGCGACGGGTACCGGTCTTACAATGAAGGCTGAAAACTTTCTCAATGTCCAGACTCTTGAAATCATTTGTCTTGGCTTGGTAGCTTTTGCTGCTGGTACTGCTGGTGGTGTAATTTTTGCAAAGATCATGAACTACTTTAGTGGTGGCAAGATTAACCCACTGATAGGTTCGGCTGGCGTGTCCGCAGTGCCCATGGCTGCTCGTGTTAGCCAGGTCGTTGGTCAACAAGCCAACCCAGGAAATTATCTACTGATGCATGCTATGGGACCAAATGTAGCGGGTGTTATTGGAACGGCTGTTGCTGCTGGTACGATGCTGGCAATGCTGAAGTAGTTTTAACAGGGTGAATTTATTGCTATGGCGACGTTGCATAGTAATAAATTAATCACCTGTGATTTATTTTTAGACTGGTCATATATGGTGAAAATGTGTCCAAATAAAGGAGGATAAGTAGATGTCCGCAGCCGTAATAACACTTATAGTTTTAGGCGTTGTAGCGCTATTTTTTGTTACTGAGGCCATTCCATTGGCAATTGCCGCCATGGGGGGCGCCATAGCATTAGGTATTCTCGGGATACTTCCCATGAAAATGGTATTCTCTGGCCTGTCGAATTCTACCGTTGTTTTATTTGCTGGTATGTTTATCATTGGCGCCGCCATGTTTCATACCGGTCTTGCCCCACTAATGGGGGAGACGGTCGTCAAGTATGCTGGTAAGAGTGAAAACGGCTTGATGCTAGCGGTGATGTTTATTGCTGCCGCATTATCTACAGTTACTTCCAATACTGGTACAACGGCAGCTCTTATGCCTGTTGTTATTGGAATTTGCGCGGTCGCTAAAATTCCAGCGTCCCGCCAATTGATGCCTCTGGCTTTTGCAGCAGGATTAGGTGGTATTGTTACTCTCGTTGGTACACCACCTAATATTATCGCTGCTGGCGCTTTGAAAGCTGCTGGTTTTGAACCCTTTGGTTTCTTTGAATTTGCCTGGATTGGTATTCCTCTTACGATAGTTGGGATGCTATACATGGTATTTATTGGTAAACATCTGTTACCTAAAGAACAACTTTCTACTGATCAAGAGATTGAACAGGAATTTGAAGTTGCCGTAAGAGATTCTAAGAAAATGTGGATTTCTGGTATCATTATAGTTGCAGTTGTCATCGTAATGGCCCTTGATCTTAAAGCTTTGCCATTAGAGGTTGCTGCTATTATTGGTGCGATGGTGGCTGTGTTGACTGGTTGTTTGAAAGAGAAGCAAGCGTATCATAGCATTGATTGGGTCACGATTTTCCTCTTTGCGGGGATGATGCCGATTGCCACTGCCATGGAAACAAGTGGTGCCGGTAAGCTGATTGCTGATGTTTTTGTGGGCATGCTCGGTGGTGCTCCAACACCAATGTTTGTGACGTCAGGTCTATTTATTCTTTCCTGTGGGTTGACACAATTTATGTCCAATACGGCCTCAACGGCATTACTCGCACCTATTGGAATTTCCATTGCCAAAGGTATTGGTGCAAGTCCACATGCAGTACTCATGGCCATTGCTGTTGCGGCTTCTTGTGCTTTTGCTACTCCAGTAGGTACTCCACCGAACACTCTGGTCTTAGGGCCTGGTAACTATAAATTTATGGACTATGTAAAGTGCGGTACTGGTTTAGTCGTCTTGTGTGCCATCGTTTCCATTATTATTATTCCCATGGTATGGCCGTTTTACCCTAAATAAGGAAAGTTAATACACTGTGCACTTTGGGGGCAAAGAGAGTCTTGTCTCTGAAGGTGTATAGTATAGATCCAAGTTCCAAAAGAAATTAGTGATTCCGCAAAGGTAATATAAAACGTACAGAAAATCACAGAGGAGTGATGCCCTAGTGAACGAAACAGAACAGGCGGCGCGGATTATAACCGCTTTTATCTTTTCCTTGGGATTTATTTATCTGGTAGCGAAAGTCATTGGCGAAGAAAGAAAGGCCAAGTGGTTTAAGAAGCGAACTAAGAGCAATATCTTTACTCGCAGGGGCTTTCTCGGGGACACGTGGAATTTTGGTGTTCCTCATCAATGGCAAGGGTTCGCCGTGTTTTTTTTCATGTATGGCCTTATTGGTATATGTAGTTATCTGATGATTTTTTGAAAAAAACTCCGTGTTACGGCCTTTTAAGTAAGGCTGTTCTTTTTAATGCATGTAGTACAGTGATTACTTGTCAGCCTTATATAAGAGTGGCGGGATCATTGTTATTATAAATAAATGAAGGGGGCATTGTAAATGATTGATATTAAAGATCGTGTACGCTCTGCAGCACTTCATGCTAAAATCGTGAGCGCTGAGGAAGCAGCGGCAATTATTAAGCCGGGAATGAATATTGGAACTAGCGGGTTTACGCCATCTGGTTATCCAAAAGCTGTACCTTTGGCTTTAGCTGAAAGAATTAAAAAAGAACATTTCCAAATAAACCTATGGACGGGTGCATCTGTTGGTAAGGAATTAGATGGAGCCTTGGCAGCCGTCAATGGTATTAACCGACGTCTGCCCTATCAAACCAACAACGAAATACGCAAGTCCATTAATTCTGGTGGCATTAAGTATTGTGATTTACACTTAAGCCATACTGCCCAAATGGCCAGATATGGCTTTTTAGGCGGTAAAGTCGATGTAGCCATCATTGAAGCGTGTGCTATTACAGAAGAGGGACATATTATTCCCACAACTTCCATGGGGAATTCAGCATCTTTCGTGCAAGACGCAGATATTGTGATTGTTGAAATCAATACAAGTCAGCCTTTAGCTCTTGAAGGCATGCATGATGTATATGTTCCACTAGATCCTCCATATCGGCTGCCTATTCCTATTGTAAAAGTGGATGATCGGATTGGTACACCTTATATTCCTTGTGGTTTTGATAAAATAACATATATTGTACCATGTGATATCCCTGATGCAGTGCGTGATTTGGCGGCCATTGATGATGATGCACGAGCCATGAGTGCTCACTTTATCCAGTTCCTTAAAGCTGATATTAAAGAGGGTCGTATGCCAGCAGGCTTGTTGCCATTGCAATCCGGTGTAGGGTCAGTTGCGAATGCCGTAGTCAGCGGGTTTGTCGATTCTGAGTTTAAAAACCTGGAAGTATATACTGAAGTCATTCAGGATGGGATGCTTGATTTAGCGGATGCGGGGAAACTTAAGTTTGCATCAGGTACTGCTTTTTCACCTTCACCGGCAGGGCTTAAACGCTTTTATGCCAACCTTGATAGCTATCGTAAAATTATGTTACTCCGTCCAGAGGAAATTTCTAATAGTCCAGAAGTGGCTCGGCGTATTGGTGTCATCGCCATGAATACAGCCATAGAATTTGATATTTATGGGAATGTAAATTCTACTCATATAATGGGCACTAAAATGATGAATGGGATTGGTGGTGCCGGAGATTTCGCCCGTAATGCTTATTTGACCTGTTTCTTTAGTACATCAACGGCTAAAAGTGGTGCTATTTCCGCCATTGTGCCGATGGTTTCTCATCATGATCATAGTGAACACGATGTTGATATCTTTGTGACTGAACAGGGTGTGGCTGATGTCCGTGGACTTTGTCCTAAAGAACGGGCACGGGTTATTATAGAAAATTGTGCTCACCCTGATTATAAGCCCATGTTGATGGATTACTTGGAAAGGGCTGAAATAGCCACCAAGTACGCACAATCGCCGCACATTTTATCCGAAGCCCTTTCCTGGCATACTCGATTCATGAAAACCGGTACCATGAAACAATAAGTTAAGGAGGATTCATCATATGAATAAGGAAAGTTTGAAATTAAAAGTAACAGAGTATACTGCCAAAGTGGCCAAGTCCAGTGTGAAGTTCCCAGAACGCACAAATTTGTATTATAACAGACTGTATACCCCACTAGACCTTGAGGGTATGGATTATGAGAAGGATTTAGGTTTACCTGGTACCTACCCTTTCACTCGTGGTGTACAACCAACTATGTATCGTGGCCGTCTGTGGACCATGCGTATGTATGCTGGCTTTTCCACAGCAGAGGAATCCAATAAGCGTTATCGCTATTTATTATCATCAGGTGGTACAGGCCTTTCGTGCGCTTTTGACTTACCAACCCAAATTGGTTATGACTCTGATGATGTTATTTCTGAGGGGGAAGTGGGTAAAGTTGGTGTGGCCATAGATTCCTTGGCTGATATGGAAATTTTATTTGATCAGATTGATTTAGGTAAAGTTTCCACTTCCATGACCATCAATGCACCTGCCTCTGTTCTTTTGGCCATGTATATCGCTGTTGCTGAAAAACAAGGTGTTGGCCCTGAAAAATTAAAAGGCACCATTCAAAATGATATATTGAAAGAGTATGCAGCACGGGGGACGTATATTTTTCCACCGAAACCTTCGATGCGACTCATTACTAATATTTTTGAATACTGCGCAAAAAATGTTCCCAACTGGAATACCATCTCCATCTCTGGTTACCACATTCGTGAAGCCGGCTCTACGGCAGCTCAGGAAATTGCATTTACCATTGCTGATGGTATTGCTTATTGCGAGGCAGCCATTAAAGCGGGTCTTGATGTTGATGATTTTGCAGGACGGTTGTCTTTCTTCTGGAATGCACATAACAATGTCTTAGAAGAAGTGGCTAAATTCCGTGCTTCCCGCCGTATGTGGGCTAGAATTATGAAAGAACGTTTTGGCGCTAAAAATCCTAAGTCGTGGATGTTACGGGTACATACCCAAACTGCAGGCTCCACGCTGACAGCCCAACAACCTGAAAATAACATTGTTCGTGTTGCATTACAAACAGCGGCTGCTGTTATGGGTGGCACTCAATCCTTACATACTAATTCTAAGGATGAAGCCATGGCATTACCCAGCGAAGCTTCAGTACGTGTTGCACTTCGCACACAACAAATCGTCGCTTATGAAAGTGGCTTGGCCGATGTGGTTGATCCGTTGGCTGGTTCCTACTATGTAGAAGCCATGACCAATGAAATTGAAGCAGAAGCTCTGAAATACATCCAAAAAATTGATGATCTTGGTGGCGCAGTTGCAGCCATCGAAGAAGGCTACATCCAAAGAGAAATACAAGACAGTGCTTATAAATGGCAAAAAGATATTGAAAGCAACGAGCGTGTTATCGTTGGTATCAACAAATTTCAAATCGAAGAAAAACCACTTGAAGGTCTGCTGCGTGTTGATGCTTCTGTTGGCGAATTGCAAAAGAAAAAACTTGCTAAACTCAGGGCTGAACGTGATAACGTAACTGTTAATGCTGCCCTTGCCAAACTTGAAGCTGCCTGCAGTGATGAAAACGTTAACGTCATGCCAATGATTATGGAAGCCGTTAAAACCTACGCAACACTTGGCGAAATCTGTAATGTAATGCGAAAAGTCTTTGGTGAATACCAAGCCCATGCAACACTGTAAGAACGTTAAGAGGAGGAATAAAGATGGAAAAACATGTTAGAGTATTAGTAGCAAAACCTGGTCTGGACGGACATGATCGTGGCGCAAAAGTTGTAGCCCGCGCCCTACGTGACGCTGGATTTGAGGTTATTTATACAGGACTTCGTCAAACTCCAGAGCAAATTGCTGAAGCAGCTCTGCAAGAAGATGTGAATGTAATTGCTCTCAGTCTATTGTCAGGAGCCCACAATCATTTATTCCCACGCATCGTAGAGTTAGTCCATGATAAAGGTATGACGGATGTCCTAATGATTGGCGGCGGCGTTATTCCGGCGTCAGATATCCCGGCCCTTAAAGCGGCTGGTATTGCTGAAGTATTTACCCCAGGAACGTCAACCACGTCGATTATTGATTATATTAATGCCCACGTGCAATAAAAATATCCCTGGGGTATGAAGCTCTTATTGTAGTGCAACATAGTTTCATAAGGTGGTGCAAACAATGAACATTCCAGAAGAATTATTAAGTGGTTCCCGGCTGGCTATGTCTCATGCGATTACTGCTGTAGAAAATGAGTATGACAATGCAGTTGACATCATGCAACAGTTATACGCTCATACTGGTCATGCTCATGTTATTGGTATTACTGGGCCACCTGGTTCTGGTAAAAGTACATTGGTAGATAAAGTGGCTAAGGAATATCGCCTGCAACAGAAAACTGTGGGTATTATTGCAGTCGATCCTACCAGTCCATTTTCTGGTGGGGCAATACTCGGCGATCGCATTCGCATGAACGATTTAACGTTAGATGAAGGTGTTTTCATTCGTAGTATGGGTACTCGTGGCAGTTTAGGCGGTTTGTCACGTAAAACGGCTGAGACCATAAAAATTATGGATGCTGCCGGCATTGATGTTATTTTGGTGGAGACCGTAGGTGTAGGGCAATCAGAAGTTGACATTGTAAAAACTGCAGATACGATTGTGGTTGTATTAGTTCCTGGTCTGGGGGATGATATTCAGGCCATTAAAGCTGGGATATTAGAAATTGCCGATGTGTTTGCCATTAATAAGGCTGATCATGATGGTGCGGATCGCCTGAACACGGAACTGGAAATGATGCTGGAAATAAACCAAGAAAAAACTGACTGGCGGCCCCCTGTCAAACGCGTAATAGCCAACCGTGGCGAAGGTATTAAGGAACTTACCGAGGCCATTGAGCAACAGATGATTCAATCAAAAGAATCCGGTAACTTTGTTAAGCGCCGTAAACAACGCACGAAAAGCGAATTGTTAGCAATGCTTGATGAGCAAATTGGACGTTTTGTGCGGGAAAAGTTATCAGCTGAGGGGAAATTTGATCAGTTAGTTGCCAGTGTGGAAAACCACGAAAAAAACCCTTATGCTGTCGTTAAAGATATCATGACAAGTGTATTGCGTTAATAACTAAAGGAGGTTTTAACTATGTTTAAAACATTAAAAGTCGATCATATTGGTATTGCTGTAAAAGATTTAGAGCAAGCTAAAAAGTTTTATACTGAAGTTCTGGGTATGACAGCGATGGGTGAGGAAACTGTGGAGCAACAAAAAGTAAAAGTTTGCTTTATTCCGTGCGGTGATAGCGAAATTGAACTCTTAGAATCTACGGCGACGGATGGACCGATTGCTAAATTTATTGAAAAAAATGGCCAAGGCGTACAACATATTGCCTTGAAAGTAGATAATATTAAAGTTGCCATTGCTGACCTTAAAGCCAAAGGTGTACGTATGATTGACGAAGTGCCTCGCTATGGCGCAGGTGGAGCAAGTATTGCCTTTGTTCATCCTAAGTCAACGGGTGGCATTTTGCTGGAATTAACTGAGCGTAAATCGGTTAAGTAGTTAACCCATTTCTAAATACAAAGATACAAAGCCGCTATGTAGGCACAAAGAGCACAAAGGAGATCATATAAATTACTTTGTGTTTCTTTGTGATCTTTGTGTTTAACGCGGGGTTTGCCCTTTGTAGCTTTTAAAGGACGCGTTAGGATTTTTGTCAACTGATATGA
>Ga0209123_1002319_pt1 | contig 16380 bp, 4 predicted proteins | sample BarGraIncu00431A_FD_184500 | JGI IMG/M metagenome (GOLD analysis project Ga0209123, IMG submission 184500) | Arctic peat soil microbial communities from Barrow, Alaska, USA - Barrow Graham LP Incubations 004-31A (SPAdes) (version 2) | ecosystem: Environmental > Terrestrial > Soil > Wetlands >...
TACAAATATTCCCGAATTTTACCAAGGGTTTGGTCAATGTGAAATTCGTCGATAGCAGAAAAAATGCCTCTATTGAAATTGTTGATATGGCCGGCCACACTGTTTATTTCAACAAGCTTTCCGTTAAACAAGGTGATACAAAGCAAGTAGATATCAGTGCCTATTCAAGTGGTGCCTATGTCATGGTCGTTAACAACGACTACCGAGAGAAAATTGTTAAGACGGACATTTAGTCGAATTCATAAAATCAAATTAACAACATATTAGTCATCGAGCTGATGCTTAAATATATACAATGACAATCAAACCGAATTCTAAAATCAGATTGAAAATTTTAATGTGCTTAATCGCTTCATTAATGATCATGTCCTTATCAGGAAAGAATACCCAAAAACTGCCTGTTGGTTTTCCTGATCGTTCTTTGAATTTGGATGTGTTGCCTGGTTTTAAATCACCTCCCCCGGGTTACGGTGAAGTTTCATTTTACTGGTGGGTTGGAGATACTTTAACCCACGATCGTATATTATGGCAGCTCGAACAATTAAAAAACAAATCAATAACAGGGCTACAAATCAATTATTGTCATACCGATCAAGGAGGAAATGTTTATGGGCTTCCTTTTGCCAGTCAGCCGGCATTGTTTAGTGACAACTGGTGGAAATTATTTCAATGGCTTTTACCGGAAGTTAAAAAGCGGAACATGTCTGCCAGTTTAAGCGATTATACGCTCGGGGCTGTAGGACAAGGATGGTATATGGATGAAATACTTAAAGAAAATCCTGAATTGAATGGTTCCAAGCTTGAATCTAAGCAATTTGATGTAGCAGGCAACCAGAATTTTGTTGCGAATGTCCCAGAAAATATGATTACTGCTTATGCCTTTAATCAGGTAAACGATAAGTTGGGAACTACTGGTTCAATGAATCTGGTACATTTTATTCAGAATCAGGAACTTAGATGGAAGGCTCCTTCTGGAAACTGGAAAATAATATTGGTCTATAAAACCACGGTAAAAACTTCTTTTGATCCCATGAATCCGTTGATAGGCCCAAAAGTGGTCGAAAAATTTTATCAGCGTTTTGAAGATCATTGTCCGGGTGAAAGTGGCAAAGGATTAAATTTCTTTTTTTCGGATGAACTCCAATTTGGAATTCGTGGTTTTTTGTGGAATGATGATTTTGCAGCTCAATTTAAGAAGCAAAAAGGGTATGATGTAATACCTGAACTTTCTTCTCTTTTTACCGATTTGGGCCCCAGATCGTACAAGATAAGGCTCGATTTCAACGATGTGATGGTTCGGCTTTCCGAAGAGGGTTTTTTTAAGCCATTGTATGAATGGCATACAAAAAGAGGAATGCTTTTTGGCTGCGATCATGGAGGACGTGGTAAAGATGTAACGGAGTTTGGCGATTATTTTCGCACACAACGTTGGCTGTCAGGGCCTGGCTGCGACCAGCCCATGTTGGGAAAAGATATTGTAAAAAACAAGGTGGCCAGTTCTATAGCTCATCTTTATGAGCGTCCAAGAACCTGGTTGGAAGGATTTCACAGCAGCAATTGGGGAACCAGCAGCGAAGAGGTAGCCGATGCAACCTTTGCAAATTTTGCCATGGGACAGAACCTTCTCAGTCTCCATGGACTTTATTATACAACGCATGGTAGCCGATGGGAATGGGCTGCACCCGATAATCATTTTCGTCAGCCTTACTGGGCAAATATGGGTAACTTTTTAAAATGTACCGAGCGGTTGAGCTATGTTTTATCGCAAGGATATCATCGTTGCGATGTGGCTATGGTTTATCCTGTATCTGCAGTTGAAGCAGATCTCAAAGGAAACCAGTCTGTTGCTACCGCTTTTTCAATTGCCACAGATCTTTATCCGGCAGGAATTGATTTTGACTTTATGGATTTTGAATCACTTGCACGTTGTCAGGTGAAGGATAAAGAACTTAAGGTCAGTGGAGAAATTTATAAGGTATTGATATTGCCATCTCTATCGGCCATTCGCTATTCTTCCATTGAAAAAGCCCTGAAATTTTTTCGTGCCGGAGGAATTGTGCTAGCCGTAGGGGCACTACCCGAAGCCAGTGATCGGATAGGTGGCGATGATGACAAATTGCAATCCATGATCAAAGAAATGTTTGGGATAACGTATTTCGATATTTTGGAATCTGGTAAAGTCTACTCCCATCAAAGCAAAGCCGGAGGAACAGGAATGTTTATTCTTAATCCGGTGGATGTGAAAAAGGAAATATCCAGATTGATTGACCGCGACTTCAACGTTTTATCAGGAAAGGTTGATTCAAACATACTTCATCGCGTTGTCGGTAAAAGGCATTTGTATTTTGTTTATGGTATTCCGAAGGGAACTTCCTGCTTTTTTCGGAATTTCGGAAAAGTGGAACTTTGGAATCCATGGAATGGAACAATTCAACCTTTAAAGGTCTCAGAAGTGACCGATAAAGGAACAATCATTCAACTTCCGCTTGAGAAAAGTGAACCCCAGTTAATCGTATTTTCACCAGGTCAGCCGGAGATTGAAATCAATCAATCGGGAGAAGAAAAGGCAGATACAGTAAAGATAAGTAACATCTGGGAAATTGAATTAAAACCCACTCTCGACAATCATTATGGCGATTATAGTTTACCGGCCTTTGACGGTAAATTGGGGGTTGAAGTCTGGAAAATGAAATTTGCCAAAGAGACTACTCCCAATCAGGCATGGCAAAATTCAAATTTGAATGACAGCAGCTGGACAACTGTGAATGTATCCTATGGCCCACAATTTCTAATGCTTGGTCCCTTACCCAAAAGTATAGATTCTGTAGCTCTGGAGTCAAAGTTGGCCACCCTTGACCTTATAAATATCGATCAACCTGTAGAATTAAATGGGGTGAAATATTTCTGGAAACCGTATGAATTTTCATGGAGATGGGGCTTGAAAGATGACCTCGGTCATCAGGGATGGCATGGAATGAAAGGGATTGTGAATAATGAAATACTATCTTTTGGAAAGATTGACCGATCGTATTCATGGATGTCGATTTGTCCGCTTAACCCTGAAGCAGCAGGTACTGATTATTACCTATGGTCGAATGTCGTATCACCGGGACAATTACAGTCCAGGATAAACAAATCAGGCTTATTGCCTGCGAAAATATACATCAATCACTCTCAGGTAGATACTACCAATCATTTGGTCGATTTAAAACCCGGCAATAACCCTGTGTTGCTGAAATACAACAAAGTTGGACGAGGTTATTTTATTTTTGAGGGCAACCAACCCAGTACCGCATGGAAACAATCAGTGCCATTAGCTACTGATTGGTATTTAAATCCTAAGGTTTTTCCGTTTGATTGTGCTGTTCGTGAAGGTCAGTTTGGATGGTATCGTTTTATGTCACCTCCCGGGACCCGGGCTTTCTATATGGCATCGAAAGCAAAGCCACAAGTGTGGGTAGATGGGAAAGAATACCTATGTCAGCCCGGAAAAATGGAACCCGTCAGATTTGTTGATAAAAGCCTGACAACTTGGGAAATTGTGTTTCCGGACACCGTTTCAAATTCATGCAAAGTAGCATTGAGAATGGTGCAAATACCCGGTTTACAAGGTGGAGCAGCCATTCCAGAGCCAATTATTTTTGAAACTGGAAAAGGGAAAATCCAACTGGGGAACCTGGCAGATGATGAGTCTTTGAAAACCTATTCTGGGGGAATGTGGTATCGAAAAAATATTGAAATAAGCTCTCAACAAGCTGAAAATAGAAGCATATCAATTGATTTGGGTAAAGTGGTCGCTTCTGCTGAAGTCTTTGTGAATGGAGAATCTGCAGGCAAAAGACTTATTTCACCATGGAAGTTTGATCTCACTGGAAAATTAAAACCTGGAAATAACCAGATAGAGGTTTTGGTCTATAATACTTTGGGTAATCATTATCTGAATACCTCATCGACCTATATTGGCAGAACGGCGTCGGGCTTAATTGGTCCGGTAAAAATATATTTTTCTAACGAAGTACAGATTCTAAAAATACTATGAAAAAAAATAAATTATTTCTATTAATAGCTTTAATACTCACTTCTTTTATTGCTTTTGCCGGTGATATTGAGACTGATATTCAAAATAAAATCAATCAGATGACGCTGGCTGAAAAAGAACAAATGTGCTTTGGAAACGGCAGTATGGACGGAGGCTCATGCGTTAGATTGGGTATCGGCGCTTTAAGAATGTGTGATGGCCCGCTTGGTGCCAAAAGAACAACACCTTCCACTGGTTTTGGTTCAGGACTGATTATGGCCCAAACATGGAATGAAGCTCTTCTGTGCAATGTCGGGGTTGTTTTAGGTGAAGAGACCAATGCAGGTGGAGGCGATATGCTCTTAGGCCCAGGCATCAATATTATACGAGATCTTGTAAGTGGACGATCTTTTGAATATTTTACAGAAGATCCATTTTTGAACGGGAAATTAGCCGCAAAATACGTCCTTGGTGTGCAGAGTCAGGGAGTAGCAACCACCATTAAGCACTTCATTGCAAATAACCAGGAAAATAACAGAGAAGGTTCAAGTTCAAACATGAATGAACGCACCCTGAGAGAAATATACCTTCCTGGATACGAAATGGCCATCAAAGAAGGTGGCGCCTGGGGAGTGATGACAGGTTGTAATTTACTGAACGGTGTGGAATGTGCCGGATCTCCCCTTTTGCGGAATGTTCTAAAAAATGAATTTGGATTTAAGGGACTTGCACTTACAGACTGGAGCGGAATTATGGGACATAATACGGAGTCGGCAGCCAGGGCGGGAATGGATTTGTCAATGCCCAATGCTACTATTTATGGTAATTTGGCAGAGGCTGTTGCCGCAGGTACGTTGGATGTGTCGGTTCTGGATGATATGGTGCGGAGAATATTGCGGGTATCCTATTGGAGCGGTGTAGCCGGATGGGGCCCAGCTTCTCCGGTGGGATCAAAAAATACTCCTGCACACCAGGCTGTAGCTCGTCAGGTTGCTGAAGAAGGTATCGTCTTGTTAAAAAACAAGGATGCCCTTTTACCACTCATCAAAAATACGATCCAAACTGTTTGCCTAACCGGTAGAAATGTAACAACAGAACATTGTGGCGGTGGTGGTAGCAGTGGTACACCTGTTCCTTACGAAATAAATCCTTTAGAAGGATTGCAAAATATTGGTAGCTTAACGATCAATCGCCAGACCACACAAGCCGGTGCAGTTGCTGCTGCCCAAACTGCTGATGTAACCATTGTTGTAACAGGTTTTCAACATGCAGAACCCTATACCGGTGGTGATACTGAAGGAAGTGACAGAACAAATCTGGACTTTCCTCAAACAGAAATAGACTTGATTAATGCTGTTGCAGCGGTAAGCAACAAAGTCATTGTTGTGGTCATTGGAGGTCCGGAAGAAATCAGGGACTGGGTTGATAACGTAGAAGCAGTTGTTTATGCTGCCTATCCGGGAATGGAAGGTGGAAATGCCCTTGCCGACATTTTATTTGGAAAGGTCAATCCTTCCGGAAAACTCACCGTTAGCTGGCCAAAAAGGGATGAAGACCAACCTTCTTTTTCCATTAGGAATGCTTACAATACAAATTATACAGAAGGTATTTATGTTGGTTACAGAGGTTACGAAAAGAATAATGTGGTACCCGAATTTGCCTTCGGACACGGCTTATCCTATACGACATTCCAATACAGCAATTTACATAGTACTCCTACTACATTTAATGACACAGATACAGTCTCTGTAACAGTAGATGTTAAAAATACAGGAGCTTTCGAAGGAAAAGAAACCGTGCAGTTCTATGTTAAAGCAATGGAGTCCACTTTGGATAAACCTGTAACAGAATTAAAAAGTTTTAATAAGGTCTCACTGTTGCCGAATGAAACAAAAACAGTCACATTCAAACTTGACAGTCGCTCCTTTTCAAACTGGTGGAAAGATTATGGTTGGTATGCTGAGCAAGGCAAGTTTGCACTAAAAGTAGGCAGTGCCTCCGACGATATACGATTGACCGATACGGTGACTTTGCTGAATTCAACGAAGGTGCCAACCCTAGTTCCGGATACAATACCCGCGCCGATAGTCAACCTTGCACTCAATAAACCGGTAAAAGTATCTTCCACGGAAAAAGTTGAAGTTCCTGCTTCTTATGCCGTTGATGGTCTGATAAATACCAGATGGTCCAGCGCAACAGGAAAAACAACTCCGGAATGGATATATGTTGATTTACAGCAAACTTATAGGATTTCCAGCGTTCAGTTAACCTGGGAAACAGCTTGTGGATCAGCTTACCAGATACAGGTTTCAGAAGATGCTGTGAACTGGACAACGATATACAGCACAACTACCGGAGATGGAGGAACGGATAATCTTTCCGGATTATCCGGTGCAGGCAGATACATTCGTATGTATGGCACAAAAAAACTGCATCCGGAATATGGCTATTCTCTCTTTGAGTTTGCAGTCTATGGCACTTCGGCTATACAGACTCCTTTTGGTGGAACTAAATGGACAATACCGGGGATAATCGAGGCTGAAAACTACGACTTAGGTGGTGAAGATGTAGCCTACCATGAAACAACAAGTGGAAATGCAGGTGCTGAATACCGAAACGATGATGTAGACATTCAGCCTACTACCGATAATGGTGGAGGTTATAATGTATGTACTGTCGCTAAAGGAGAATGGTTGGAATATAGTGTCTTTATTCCAAATCCAGGCATGTACGATTTAGAAATAAGGGTTGCCCGCATGCCTGAAGGAAACTCAAGCTTGCATGTTGAATGCGATGGCAATGATATTACAGGGCTGATGTCTGTCCCAAGCACAGGCGATTGGCAGACTTGGACAACGATCAAAAAAACAGGTATCTATCTGAATACCATAAACCAAACAATCAAAATTTATAGTGATGGTGAAGATTTTAATATAAATTGGATCAAATTTGATTTAAATACTGCGATAAAAAAAACAGCTGGATTTGAAAATGATTTTAAGATATACCCCAATCCTACAAGTAAAAACTTAATATTAGAATTACCAGAAATATCCAATAACATTCAAACTAAATTATATTCCATTTTAGGCGAACAACTTGCAACTTTCGATTTTAATCAATCTAAGATTTGTAAAATGGACATTTCAAAGTTAAACAAGGGTGCTTATTTTTTAAGCTATCAAGCTGGAAACAAAAAAGGTTTTTCAAAATTTATTAAAAATTGAAAAAGGCTTAAATATATGTTATGAAAACTCCACAGAGACTGCCTACGACCGGGGAACATTTAAGAGCGTGATTGGTTTGGTTTTCAAGGAGTTTTTTAATGCTATAAACGAACTTTTAGTATGCATACTTGTTAGTTCGTTATTATGTAATAGAAACGCAATCTATGAAAAACGCACGTATTTTCCTTACTTTGGTCTGTTTTCTTCTCCTGGTCACTCCTTTTCAGTGTTACTGCCAGGCTCCATCAGTTGAAAACAAAGATTCTGCTTTTACACTAAAAAAAGCAACCCCGGAAGAGTTGTACGCCCTTGATGTTAAAATGGCCGAAAAATTGACGGCATTGAAGTATGATCCGTCAACAAAACAATCCAAGGTCAGCTATCCCTTTGACAACGCGGGATCGGTGGCAAAAGTTGTGTTGTATTACCAGAATAACAGGCTTATTCGGGTTGAGAAAAGAATCAATGACAAAACCGATAAACAAACGTCCTACAGTATGTTTAATTTTAATGAGAAGAATGGTTGCTTTTCCAATGCTCAGTGGAGTCTAATGGATGGCATTTCGCGTGTATTGACTACCTCTGAATATGGATTGGTTTACTTCGGCAGCGACATGAGGTCGATTGATTTGAATCCCAATGAAGTTCAAAAACTCGCTCAGGATACAAAAGATTCCCTCAATACCGTGATGGGGCATTTTAAGTCGTTCAAATACACTTTTGAAATAAAATAAGTAGCCACATAATAGTTATGGTCGCTCAGCCTTTGTAAAAAGGATAATCCGTATAGCCTTTTTCATCCGCTGTATACAACAAATCCATTTTGAGATCTTGTGAAACCGGTAAATTATTATGGAACCTTTCAACCAGATCGGGATTGTTTATAAATGGACGTCCGAAAGCAACCAAGTCACCCAGTCCACTTTGAATATCTGCCTCTGCCCTCTCCTTGTCATAGCCTCCGGAAAGTATGATTGAATTTTTAAAATTCTTTCGAATGCTTTTTTTGATTTCCATAGGTACTTCCGGAGCACCCATTGCAGAATGATCGACAATATGAATATAGGCTATACCCAGATTGCTGAGTTGTTTCGACAGGAAATTATACGTTGCATCTATTTCAGGATAAGGAGGCATATCGTTGTTAACACCATAAGGTGATAGACGTATGCCTGTCTTTTCCTTACCGATAGCCTTTGCAACTTCAATAATTACTTCAAGTACAAATCGGGCTCGGTTTTCAATATTTCCGCCATACAAATCTTTTCGGATGTTGGTAACAGGTGACAGGAATTGTTCAAGTAGGTAACCATTGGCTCCGTGCAGTTCTACTCCATCAAAACCTGCATTAATGGCATTTTTTGCGGCTGTGACATATTCTGCTTTTGTTCGTGTCAGTTCCTCTGTTGACATTTCTTCAGGTATCGGATAATCCTGTAATCCCTTACTGTCAGTCCACATCTGTCCGGGGGCTTTTATTGCGGATGGAGCCAGTATCTTTGCTCCTTCCGGCATGTTTAAAGGATGACTTATCCTTCCTGTATGCATCAGCTGAACAACTATTTTACCTCCATTTTGATGTACAGCTGTGGTTATTTTTCTCCAGCCTTCCATTTGTTGCTTGCTATAAATTCCGGGTATGCGGGCATAACCAAGTCCGTTTGGTGATGGAGATGTGCCTTCTGTTATGATCAATCCGGCTCCGGAACGTTGTTTATAATATTCAGCCATTAAATCATTGGGCACATTTCCAATAGCCCTGGATCTTGTCATTGGTGACATGACTATACGATTTTTCACCTCAATAGATCCAATCTTTTCAGGTGTAAATAATTTATATGTTTTCATTTTTTCCATTTGTTCTATTTGAGCCGGTTATATAGAATAGTTTATGTTTTAATTTATACAAACACTGGAAATTGTGAATTTGTTTCGTGATTTTCAATTAATTAACATATATTTTCAGTAAATTATACGAACTTCGGATTTGAAAATTTAATTAGGATTGGATTATGGAAAAGAACCAGTATTGGTCTTGTACTTTTCTGAATAATTTATTGAAATAACGAATGAAAATTAAATTGTTTCACAGTTTTGGGGAACTGAAATGACCCTAATTTTGTTAATACTTCAACTTTCATTTGAAAATACTGAATTTAATCTTTTTGTTAAATTATTTTCTCCTTATAATTTTTAGATATATGATAAAATTTCCAAATATTAAGATTCCTGAATTAAAATATTTTAAACAAAATACAGATGGACAACCTCTACGTGGAGAATTATTCAATTTAGATCTATTAGCCCGGTATGCTCAGACACTTGCTTCCAGACAGTTGCTTATTAGTGAAGGAGGAAATGGCTTTCTGCTTGAAAAGCTGAATTATAATGATGGGAAGTTGCGTGAGTTTAATCGATTAATTCTTGCTATCAAGAGGCCACGGAATATTACACCTGCTACTGAATGGTTAGTGGATAATTTTTATTTGATTGAAGAGCATATACAGCTTGCAAGGCGGCATTATTCAAAAAAATACAGTAAGGAATTACCTTGTCTTGACAAAGGTCCTTCAAAAGGACTACCCCGAGTTTACGATATAGCACTTGAGTTAATTTTGCATACGGATGCAGAGTTAGATTCTGAATTACTCCATGCCTTTTTTGAAGCCTACCAAAAGGAATCGATACTCAAGTTAGGAGAACTGTGGGCGATCCCGATTATGCTGAGGATAGCGCTGATAGAGAATATATATCGCATTGCCTCGCGTATTAAAATAGACCAAAATCATCGAAACATTGCAAATTATTGGGTAGAAAGACTGCAAAGCATAGCAGAGGAAAGCCCATCTAAACTGGTTGAAGTATTAGCCGAGATGGCCAAGTCTGATATTCCGTTAACCAGTGCTTTTGTTTTTGAATTTTGCCAGAGATTATCTTCTCAGAACCGGATGTTGCATATGTCACGCAGTTGGCTTGAACAACGTTTAACCGAAAATGGTTTGTCCATTGAGGAGTTAATTCATAAAGAGAGCCAGAATCAGGCGGCAAATCAATTATCTGTGAGTCATAGCATTGGTAGCCTCCGTTTTATTGGAACCACAGATTGGACAGTATTTGTGGAAAAACAAAGCCTTGTTGACAGCACTTTGCGAAACGATCAGGAAGGAATCTATAGTCAAATGGATTTCTCCACCCGTGATCATTATCGACATGTGATTGAATCACTTGCAAGAAAGAGTCCCCTCTCAGAGATTCAGATAGCGCAGGAAGCAATCAATTTGGCGAAAAAGGCTTATGCTCAAAAACTCGATAAACGGAAAACGCATGTAGGTTTTTATTTGATTGGGAATGGATATGCTATTTTAAAAAACGCGTGTAAAGTAAAAAAAACAGTCAGAGCATCCGTTGAGCAGTGTATCCATCGTTTTCCTTTATTTTTCTATGTAGGCAGCATAACACTAATTACTTTTCTGGGCACTTTTGCATTTGTAAAGCTATTAGAGTCCCTTGGTAATGTGGTCATTGAATGGAGGTTAATTGTTTTAGTTTTTATTTTCCTATTTTGTATAAGTCAATTGGCTCTTTCTTTGGTCAATTGGCTTGTAATGTTTACCTCAAAGCCTACATTGATTCCGCGTTTCGATTTCTCTAAAGGAATAGCATCAAATTGTCGCACCATTGTTGTTGTACCTACTATGATATCAAATCAGGAATGCGTAAATAGACTCATTGAAAATACGGAACTATGTTATCTTTCCAATCGCGACCAATACCTTCATTTTGCCTTGTTGACTGATTTTTGCGATGCCGATCATGAAGTGATGCCAACGGACGATTTTTTACTTGACAGAGTACGTAACGGGATTGAAAAGCTGAATAAAAAATACACGACCGGAAACAATACCATTTTCTTTTTATTTCATCGTCCGCGTCTCTGGAACTCAAGTGAAGGTAAGTGGATGGGCTTTGAACGTAAAAGAGGAAAACTAATGGAATTCAATGCGCTCCTCAGAGGTGGCCCTACCGATGTATTTTCGCTCATTGAAGGTGAAATATCCATTCTGCAATCCGTCAAATATGTTATTACACTGGATACTGATACAAGCCTGCCTTGGGGATGTGCCCGAAAATTAGCAGGTGCGATGGCTCATCCCCTGAACCGTCCCGAATTTGAACCTAAGCGTAATGTCGTTATTAATGGTTACGGCATTCTTCAACCACGTATAGCGATAAATATACTCAGCAGCCGGCGTTCGTTATATTCCCGCCTTTTCTCGGGAGATTCAGGTGTAGATCCCTATACACGTGCCGTTTCAGATGTATATCAAGACCTTTTCAGTGAAGGTTCCTTTATTGGTAAAGGTATTTATGATGTAGATGCATTTGAACAAGTCCTGGCCGGACGATTTCCCGAAAACAGGATTCTTAGTCATGATTTGCTTGAATCGACTTATGTTCGTTCAGGCCTTATCAGTGATATAGAGTTATACGAATCTTATCCATCGGGTTATAATATGGATGCCAGGCGTCGTTATCGCTGGATTAGAGGGGACTGGCAGATTGCCAGATGGATTATGCCTCGTGTCCCAACGTCAGGCAGAAAGAAAGAACATAATCCCATATCGGGATTTGCAAAATTTAAACTATTTGATAATCTTCGTCGTAGTCTTGTTTCACCTGCTTTGTTACTCCTATTAACCGGTTTCTGCCTGTTTTTTCCGCAAAGTACCTGGGTAGGGCCTTTGCTGGTGCTCATCATTGCATCATTACCCATCATTATAAACATGTCTATAAACGTTTTCCGTAAATCGATTGATCAGTCGTGGTCGCTTCATTTCCGGGAAATTTTTCAAAATAGTGAACGACAATTGGGGCAAGTTCTGCTTTCGCTGGCGCTTTTACCTTATGAAGCTTTCTTAAGTACAGATGCAATAATCCGTACGTTGTTTCGCTTGGTAATAACACACAAGCATTTAATGGAATGGCAAAATTCTGCTGATGCTGATACTGCATCAAATAATACATTATCAGATTATTACGCAAAGATGTGGTTCGCTCCGGTATTTGCAGTGGTTGGTGGAGTTCTTCTGGCTGTTTTACAACCTCTGTCTTTGCTTTATTCCATTCCTGTATTACTCGTTTGGTTAACTGCTCCTTATTTTGTTTGGTGGATTAGTTGTCCGATTAAACTGGAAACTCCCGAATTTACAAGTGAACAAACGCTCTTATTACATCGGATTGCCCGTAAAACCTGGCATTTCTTTGAAACGTTTGTTAATGCTGATGAGAGTTGGCTTCCTCCTGACAATTTTCAGGAAATTCCTGAACCCATTATTGCTTCCCGCACATCACCTACAAATATTGGACTTTCCTTGTTGGCCAACCTGGCAGCATTAGACTTTGGTTATCTGACTGCCGGAAAACTGATGGAACGTACCCAACATACTTTTTCAACAATAAATAAGCTTAAGAAGTATCGAGGTCATTTATTTAACTGGTATAATACCCGGACTCTTGAACCACTTTTTCCCTCCTATGTGTCGAGTGTGGATAGTGGAAACCTTGCCGGACATCTGTTAACACTGGGTGAAGGTTTAAAGGAGTTGAGGAATGCCCGAATTTACTCTCCTGCTATTTTTAACGGGTTGATTGATACTTTGAGAATGCTAAAACAATTTGCAGGCAAGAATAAAGAGTTGTTACAACTTGAAAAGGAGCTTGAAAAAAGACCTCCTGAGACTTTGCAAACTGCATATACTTTGTTGAAATCAATTGACGACAAAATAAATGATATTATCCCCTCATTAGAACCTTTAAATGAAGAAGCACAGAAATGGGGTCGGATCCTGAAACGTACTTGCGAAGAACACTTGGAAGAAATGTTGTCTCTTGCCCCATGGGTTGAAATTAATTTCACGCCTGACAAGAAGATTATAGGTGAACGTACAAATACGATCCTTGCAAAATTAGAAATACTTGACCATGTTCCTACATTAACCGAAGTTATCAATATTGAAAAGTCTGTCAGTCCGTTAATAAAAGCAGCATTAAATGAACTTTCCGGAGATAATGATCCATCACGAACTGAAGAAAAAGAATTTCTTACTGCGTGGCTGCACTGTTTGCGTGAATCTTCAAAACAGGCTATACAGAGAAGACAAATGCTTAAATCACTGAAACGTCAATGTGAAAATTTTGTGCGAATGGATTTTGCGTTTCTCTTCGATACTTCGAAAAAGTTATTCACAATTGGATATAATGTCAGTAATCAACGTGCAGATGATGGCTGCTATGATCTACTTGCTTCTGAAGCCAGACTCTGCAGTTATGTTGCAATTGCTCAGGGAGTAGTGCCTCAGGAGCATTGGTTCTCGCTCAATCGCCTGTTGGTCATATCACTGGGTAAACCTGCATTACTTTCATGGAGTGGCTCTATGTTTGAATATTTGATGCCACTTTTGGTGATGCCCAATTTTGATAATACGTTACTTGACCAAACTTGTAAAACAGCTGTTCAGGAACAGATTAGATATGGGAAAACTCTTGGTGTGCCTTGGGGTATGTCCGAGTCTGGATATAACCTCACGGATGTAGATTTGAATTATCAGTATAGGGCATTTGGTGTGCCGAGTCTTGGTTTAAAGAGAGGATTGTCTGAAGATCTGGTCATTGCTCCGTATGCTACAGTCATGGCATTAATGGTGGCTCCCAAAGAAGCTTGCGAAAATATGCAACGTCTTTCAGAAGATGGAAAAGAAGGTATTTATGGTTACTATGAAGCGATAGATTATACTCCATCTCACCTTCGCCAGGGAGTGTCAAGTGAGAATATCTGTTCTTTTATGGCACACCACCAGGGAATGAGTCTTTTGGCATTGGTTAACTTGATGAAAGATCGTTCTATGCAACGGCGTTTTATGTCCTGTCCGATGCTTAAAGCTGCAGAACTTCTGTTACAGGAACGTATCCCTCAAAGCGTTACGGCGAGTGTTATTCCTGACGATTCGAAATTTGAACTTGAGGGTTTACATCCGCTTCTTGTAGATACTTCCGAAACTATGCGCATATTCAAGGATGCGAATATAGATCCCCAAGTACATTTGTTATCCAACGGTCGTTACCACGTAATGGTGAATAATGCCGGAGGAGGATTTAGCCGCTGGAACAATATGGCCGTTACACGTTGGCGTGAGGATGCTACATGCAACAATTGGGGTCTTTTTATTTATTTGCGTGATAACGATACAGGTGAATTCTGGTCTACTGCCTATCAACCTACCTTGCGCACCATGAAAGGTAATGAAGCCATATTCACACAGGCTTATGCTGAATTCCGCCAACGTCAGTCGAAACTGGAGGTTCATACTACAATCTGTGTATCGCCGGAAGACGATATCGAATTAAGACGTATAAAACTCTCAAACCATTCACATGTGGTACGTAACATCGAACTTACTACTTACAGCGAAGTGGTAATGACGGCTCAGATGTCTGATGAAGCTCACCCTGTATTCAGCAATTTGTTTGTGCAAACAGAATTTGCGCCTGCATCTTCTGCTATTTTTTGTACACGCAGATCACAGACAAAAGAAGTAAAAGAACCTCACATGTTACATATGATGCTTGTGCAGGGTGACCAACAAGGTGAAATTACATGCGAAACCGATCGTTCGCGTTTTGTTGGTAGAGGGCATTCTTTAGTAAACCCCATTGCGATGAAAACAACAAGCCCCTTGTCCGGTAGTACAGGTTCGGTGCTTGATCCAATCATTTCGTTACGCCGTTCGGTTACCATTCAGCCGGACAAATCCGTAACACTCTACATTGCTTTAGGAATGGCTGAAACACGCGAATCTGTACTTGCATTATCCGATAAATACCAAAACACCCGTATGGCTGACCGCGCTTTTGAATTGGCATGGACACATAGCCAAGTCGTCATGCATCAACTCAATGTTACTGAACCAGAAGCTCAGCTTTATAGTAAACTAGCCAGTTCTCTGATTTATGCCAATCCAGCACTACGTGCCGATCCAATAGTGTTAAAAAGTAACAGGCGTGGACAGAATGGTCTATGGGGATACAGTATTTCCGGAGATGTACCTTTGGTTTTGTTACGAATTAGTGATGCTAATGGACTCGATTTGGTCAGACAGATAGTTTTAGCTCATGCCTACTGGCGCATGAAAGGGCTTACAGTTGAAGTGATTATTCTGAACGAGGATGCTTCCATATATCGACAATCTATTCAAGATGAAATGATAAGCCTTATTTCTTCAGGTATAGAAGCGCCTTTACTTGAAAAGCCGGGCGGTATTTTTATACGTAGAATTGAACAAGTACCCCATGAAAATATACTGTTGCTGCAAGCAGCTGCACGCATTGTTCTAAGTGACGACCAGGGAACACTGATGGAGCAATTAAATATATTAAAAATTTCTGAATTACAGATTCCCACTCTGGTTCCCTTACGATCTACCATGCCCGAGACTTCAAGCCCGCTTCCGCCCAGGAATTTGATTTTTACAAATGGCTTTGGTGGCTTCACCGTCGATGGTCATGAATATGTCATAACCCTGGAACCGGGACAAGCTACACCTGCCCCATGGTGTAACGTATTGGCCAATGAACAGTTCGGGACGGTGATTTCTGAAAATGGAGGATCCTATACCTGGGCTGAGAATGCCCATGAATATCGTCTCACCCCCTGGAATAACGACCCGGTAAAAGATGTGACCGGTGAGGCTTTTTATATACGTGATGAGCAAACTGGGATGTTCTGGTCTCCTACTCCGCTACCGACACGTGGAGCGACGCCATACGTCATTCGTCACGGATTTGGATATACTGTATTTGAGCATAGCGAATTTGGAATTGATTCTGAATTATGGGTCTATGTTGCTATAGACGCGCCTGTTAAGTTTGCTGTATTAAAGCTTTACAACAAATCCGGACGTCCCCGCAGATTGTCTGTCACCGGGTATTATGAATGGGTATTGGCTGACTTAAGGCAGAAAAGCCTCTTACACGTTCAAACAGAGATAGACCTCAAAACCGGAGCTTTGTTAGCCCGGAATTACTACAATCCTGATTTTGCAGAGAATATAGCATTCATTGATGTTGGGGAAGCTCGTA
>Ga0209123_1002320_pt1 | contig 16375 bp, 15 predicted proteins | sample BarGraIncu00431A_FD_184500 | JGI IMG/M metagenome (GOLD analysis project Ga0209123, IMG submission 184500) | Arctic peat soil microbial communities from Barrow, Alaska, USA - Barrow Graham LP Incubations 004-31A (SPAdes) (version 2) | ecosystem: Environmental > Terrestrial > Soil > Wetlands >...
AGGAAATATTGTGATATAAGGAAGTAGTTTTAGGTTGATGGAACGCCGTGTGAATACGAAAGTTTCGTGCACGGTGTGGAGCAGGGGAAAAAGTGGAGATCATATCAAAGCTTTACCTATTGCTATCTGGGTTGAGTGAAAGCCTTGGTATGAGCGGGTTTGAGAGAGCGATTGTCTTTTTATAGTGACAGAGTGTATGGGGGAATATAATGAGCCAGATCGTAAGGTCTGGTTTTTTTGGCTTTTTATTGGATTATTCTAGCTTCCTTGGGAGGACATGAGGGAAAGGTGTAGAAATGTTAGAGTGGAATAATTTGGGCGATTCTAAAGTACTTCCACGGAAGAGAAAGGTACTTAGTATCCCCCAATGTTGGTTTGATGTCCCAGGAAGCTTTGCTAATCCATAACTGGAATAGTAATACCGATTGTGAAACATTTAGTTGTCAAAACAAACACCATAGTAAATTCGACGAAAACGAGAGAAAACGGACTTTCGCATTTTAGTCTAAAACAACGTTACCAGCATGCAAAAAAGTAGAAATTGAAAACAACTAAATTGTCGTTCACGGTCAAATTTGGCCAAAAACGAGGAAATTGGTTTTGAATAAGTGGTGAGCTGGCACGACGGTACGGGGCCCCATTACAATGGGATGTAACTCAACATAGCACGTATTTCCGCTACGAGGCTATGGGGGTTCGACACACTGTGTATTTTGAAGATCCCCGTAGCTTAAAAGAAAAACTAGACCTTGCGTCAAGTATGGGAATACGTGGAGTAGCCCTATGGGAAATGAACCTTAGTTATCCTCTTGCATGGGAAGTACTTCGTGCTTACGCCAGTCGCTCTTAGATTAAGTAGGAGGTTTCAGAATGCGTATTCATTTCCATGGACATGCCTGTTTCAAAATTGACGAGAAGCAAGCACTGCAACGAGAAGGGGGTATCTTTCATCGGATTAACAAATACATAAATCATTTCTATTGGAAGAACGCTATAAAATTGGAACAGTATATGGATACTCTGAATGTGTCAGCCACTTTCTTGAATGGTGGGCACATAATTTCGATCGTTTACAAAAGGCTTAATGGCTCTTTCGGCCCGGTGAAAATCATACAGAGGCTAAATCGCTGTGATAATGGACAACATTGGGCTTGACAAAATGGTAATAAGTCTGTAGCATTATAGTAACAACTTTATAATTAAATATAAGTTGTTACTATAATGCTCGGAGCCTTAATAAAGAAAGGAGGATGAAAGTATGTTATGGACAATTGTTGTTATTCTCGGGATCTTATGGCTTCTAGGTATGGTCACTTCGTATACAATGGGCGGGTTAATTCATATCCTTCTCGTAGTCGCTTTAATTATAGTGGTGTTTAACCTCATTTCAGGGAGACGGGCGCTTTAGCCAACGAATGTAGTTACAAACTAACTTTTGGTGCACCTTTGCTTTCAAAATAGGCGAGACATTAAATTAAAGGGGGACTAAAAATGAACGAAGATATTTTTAAAGGTAAATGGAAAGAGCTAAAAGGTAGGGTTAAAGCAAAGTGGGGAAATCTAACAGATGATGACGTCACGAAAATAGAAGGCCAGTCCGAAAAGTTGGTTGGTATTCTTCAAACAAAATATGGTTATAGCAAAGATAAAGCTCAAGAAGAATATAATCAATTTATGGATGATCACAAGTAGGTACGACACACAGAAAATTAGAATTAATGGGCCTACTACTGAAAAACAAAGAAGTCAGAAAAGAAAGGACGACAAAACCGTACTTCCTTTTCATTCTGGCACTTTTACCATATGAAATTGATTTAGTAATATCCTTTATTTCCTATGTTTCAACTTGCAAAGCAACTAATTCAAGTTCTTCATGCAAAGACTTCTAGGCGATCAAACCGAGTGTCGTAGCCTTCCAACTTTTTAAAGACTTTCCCAAACTGAATTTTGAATTTCCCTAAAATGTCTCTTAATCCCTAAAAGTACTTCATATAAATATTCTAATATTCTAATAAATATTAATATGAAATACTAGACTTGTATCTGTTAATTAAAAACAGTCCTTAAACTTGAATACGAGGGAAAATACAACTTCGATTACCTTGTTCCCTTGTTTGTAGAGGGAATTGAACATTATGAATTAGTTTCACATCGTTTCATCAATTGAGAGGCAGTTAGGGTTTGGTTATAGATAATGATGCTGACTATGAGCGGGAATTAAAGTGATGAAGTGCGCTATGAAGGATATTGCACATTTTAATTTGCTTTACTCTTAGTGTTATGACAGCTGTTGTAGGGAATGAATATGATAATCTAAAATATACAAATATTTGAACGGAGGATGATTTTTATGTCAGAAGAAAAAGTATTTACGAGTGAACAAGCTAAGGAAATTGGTGAAATGCTTGGAGTAAACTGGAGCAAATTTAATATGGAACAATTTAGAATGGGAATGGACGTTGAGCTTGAACATGGCACAAGTGATCCACTTACAAATGTTACAGATAATGGTCCTTTAATTACAGGCAAAATTGCACTTGCACATTTGACAGAATATCCCGACTACTATACTAGACTTGAAAAAATGGAAATTGGCGCAGAAAAATATTGGGAAAGCAAATAACTGAGAAGCAATGGGGCGCCAACCATTTTAATCTTAGTTCTGCTGGAAAAACCGCCCATAAAAATTAGGATTCATGGAAGAACGTCTGTGAAAGAAAGTATCCAAGCATATTTGGCACCCGCTTAGAAATAACAGAAAACCATTCCTATAGTCTAGAATGAATCGGTAATAGAGAAGAGCTTAAACTTGAATGCAAGGAAAAATACAACTCTGATTATCTCGGCCGGAACGAAGGTGAAGAAGTGCGCTGTGATGATTCAATATCCAATCCGTTAACTTTCGGTGCAGATATCAACATAACTTTTTGACAGAGTAATATCTGCGCTCCTATTCGGATTAAGACGCAATTAATTAACTGAAAATATTGAGAAAAGGGGTGTAACTTGAAGAGCAGTACAAATGTCTATTGTCAGATATGTGAGAATGAAAAAAGAATTGTGGAAGTTGTAGAGGTTTCTAAAGTAAGAAAATCTATAAAAAGTAATATAATAAAAGAATATCCTAAATTGCTGAATTCATCAGGTTATATTTGCATGAGTTGTTTAAATGCACATAGGAGAGTGCATACCACAGATTCACTGCAGTTAGAAAAAGGTGCTTTAATTGGATTGGATCAAGAGGTTATTGACAGTATGAAGGACGAAGAAAAACTGGTTCCAGAAATATATAAAAAAATCGATCACGAATCCACTATGGGTGATAGAGTAGCAGACAAAACAGCTAAATTTGGAGGTAGTTGGTGGTTTATTTTAATATTACCTGCCATACTTATACTAAACATAGTATTTCTAATAAATAGACCTTTTGATCCCTTTCCTTTTGCATTACTAACTCTAGTACTATCTTGTTTGGCAGCTCTCCAAGCTCCTGTAATTATGATGAGCCAAAACAGACAAGACACTAAGGATAGAAAGAGGGCAGAACAGGAGTATCACATTAACTTAAAGGCAGAGCTTGAAATACAAAAGGTAAATGAAAAGCTAAACCATTTAAGTGACCGTATAGCAGATTTAATGGAGACTCAGCAAATACAGACAGAAATGATAGAGGAATTTGTAGAGATACATGACGATAGTATTAGAAGATTAGAAACTATTCAAGAGTAGGTAACAGCAGACATAATAAATAATCAAGAAAAATTGTTAAGGAAGTTTAGTTTAAGAAATTAAATATTTATAGCTAGAAGGTGTATTTGTTAAAATATATATTAGATTTGTTTTTCAGAATTAGAAAAGATGATGTATTATGGAAGAAGTAGGATAATATCAGGACTATTTGCTCAATATTGTGGCAATTTTAGGAACCGCCAACGTAAATGAAGGATATAAATATGTTGTTGACATGGACTTAGAGAAGTATTTCGATACCGTAAATCAAAGCAAACTGGTCGAAGTACTCTCAAGAACAATTAAAGATGGTCGAGTCATATCGCTCATCCACGAATACTTGAGAGCAGGCGTCATTGTCAGAAACAGCTTCGAAGAAACAGAAGTTGGCGTGCCGCAAGGCGGTCCACTTAGCCCAATTCTTAGTAACATTATGTTGAATGAATTGGACAAGGAGCTTGAGAGAAGGGGGCACAGGTTCTTCCGCTATGCAGACGATCTAGATGATCTTCTGCAAAAGCAGAAGAAGCGCAAAGCGCGTGCTAAACAATATCCTCCCCTTTATCGAGAAAAAACTGTAAAGATCGGCGAGCTTTGCTTAAATAACGGAGTGCTCGTATTCTCAGATGAGATTCATTCTGACCTTATTTTTAAGGGCTATAAGCACACGCCCCTGGGGATGTTGGACGAAAGAATGAACCAAAACGTGATCACCGCTTATTCAGCCAGCAAAACCTTTAATTTAGCGGGTCTACAAACCTCAGCGATCATTATTGCGAATGAAGAAATTCGTAAGAAATATATTAATCAGCTTGAAATAAATTGTGTGAGTGGTCTGAATATTTTTGGTACAATCGCACTGGAGGCAGCCTATAACCATGGAGAGCAATACTTAAATGAGCTGCTTGAATATGTACAAGCCAATGTAGACTATGCAATAGACTATGCCAAGAAGAATCTGAAAGGGGTCAAGGTTTTAAAACCACAGGCTACCTATCTCGTTTGGATAGATTTCAGGGCAACAGGTCTTTCAGCCGATGAAATTGATGCCTTAGTAATAGAAAAAGCAAAGATTGCACCTGATTTGGGGCGCTGGTTTGGCGAAGAAGGGGCAGGCTTCTTAAGATTCAATTTTGCTTGTCCTCGCTCCACCCTAGAAAAGGCGCTGGAACAGTTAAAGTACGCGATCGATAACATTGGGGTAACTTCCAAAGAGTTGAAAAGGTAGTCGGTTAGTATTCCGCAAATCTATGTTTACGTAAAATCATAATAAAGAAAGGGGATTCTCAGTTCACAATTGATGAACTGAGAATCCCCTTTCTCACTAGTACATTTAATTACCTAACCTAGCAAGAATTCATCAAATTGAGATCTTATCTTCATATTGACGGGATCATAGCCAAAAACAAGAGCACCTATTATAGAATTGTTAACTCATGGAACCTAGATTTAGTTCGTTTCGAAAAGGTTACTTTACGCTGGAAAATATGCTGATTGGACGAGAGCATTGCGATCACCAAATAATCTTGATTCTAAGTATCCTAGCCAAGACTAATTGCGTTTCACCAATGACATCGCAGCGTTTCCTAACTATGTGAAATTTGAGAAGTTATCGAATGGGTATCAGAGGACTTTAGACCGTTTAGACATGCTTGAGGGTAATGGAAGCTTGTATGATCGAGTCGATGTAGAAGTGTTGGGACATCCATCTCACACTTATATGGCACAGACCTATGTTTATAAGGGTAAAATTAAAGCGGATAAGTTAGTGACCATAATGGATCAACCTTGGGGTAAAAAGAAGGACGCCGATATCGTCTAGTACACATGTTATGGTTCTAATCTAAGCCGAGAACGGCTCTATTCGGCGGTAAATTCGGCTTTCAGGAGAACTTATGTTACTAAAATAGTGGAACTGTTTTAATGGTCATTTAAAATTATAATGCTTGAATGGTAGTTGACAGGTTACAGTTTGGTAACCTCCTAATGTATAATGAATATACGCAAAGGCGTGCACACATTGTGATGTATCTAATGTTTATAGTGGAAAGTTCAGATTTCAAAAATGAAAAATCTACTTTTATAGGGAGGAGCTAGTACGATGAACTTAAAGATTTTTAAGGGTTTTGAGCGATTTGAGGATCATTACCCGACAGAAGCTGTAAAATATGTTTTGGCTAATAAAGAGGAGGCGATCCCAGAGCTACTTGAAATATTAGATCATACTCTGAATGATGTGGAAAACTTATCAAAAGACGAAAACTACCTGGTTCATTTTCCTGCGATTTATATTCTGGCATACTTTCAAGAGAAAAAAGCATATGAAAGTATTATCAAGATTGCTTCTCTGCCGGATGAACAGCTATTTGACTTGTTAGGTGATACGGTCACCGAGGATTTCAAAAACATCCTTGCCTCAGTCTGTGATGGAAATATTGAACCGATCAAGAGAATTATAGAGAATTCTGCATTGGATGAATACGTGAGAACGGAGGCGTTAGAATCTCTTTTGATCCTATTGAATCATGGAGTGGTTTCAAGAGAGCAACTCGTTTTCTATTTCAAAGAGCTTTTTAATGGGAAGCTTGAGGTGGACGATTGGGGTCTGTTGGACACACTTCCCAGGTGCTGCTCCTTGATACATCCTGAAGGACTATCGGACGAAGTAGAAAAAACGGTAGCGGATGGGATGGTTATGGAGATTTTTGCTGATCTAGTCTTTATGAATCATCAATTAGAAAGGCCCGTCATAGAGGTTCTGAATGAACTAAAGGGAAACAAAGAATTTTCCTTTATATCTGAAGAAGATGTACTTTCACTGGAAAGTTGGGTCGGAGGAATTTCTTCTGAAGCGGACGATGCTGACGAATATCCGTTTGATGAGGATGATGAAAATGAGATGGAAGGTGAGCAGTTGATGCGAAGTTTCTTGAACGAATACAAGGGTAATGAAATTTCGTTGAATGTTCCTTTCAAGCGGGAAAGCTTTGTCGGAAGGAATGACCCATGTCCTTGTGGAAGTGGAAAGAAATATAAAAAATGTTGTTTGGAGAATGTCTAAATACTATTTATTGAAAAACCCTGAGGCCTCTGATCAATTTCCTGAATTCCGTGAAACCCTGTTCAAGGGACTTCAAGCTTCGACTGGCCGAAAGTTTAGACCGTTTGGATATGCTTGAGGGTAATGGAAGCTAGTATGATCGAGTCGATAAACATTAGAATTCCATAGATCATGAGAACTGTCAAACTGTGTTTTAGCTTCTTTGGCTGTCTTGGATCGTTGATTTTGCTCAACCGTTTGAGGAGGATGGGTAGTGTTTTTTGATACACCTTTAGTGCTGCTTCAACACTGGTCTGTCGATCTAATTTCTCTTCTTCCGGTGTCTCATAGCCACGCTTTCTATTGGCTATGGCCCGTTTCGAGTTAATGTATCAGAAAGGGGTGAAGAATTTGTCTGTACCGGGTCTGGTCTTTCGTGAATATATCGCATCTCCCAAATCAATGGCAGGGCAGATGTTTGATGTAAAAAACGTCCTTAAACAAAAGTATAGGGACACTATTAATCCTGAACATCCAGCTTGCGTTTATGCTCTTATAAAAGTTGAAGAGCATTGTCTAGACTTAAAGACTCTTTTGAACTTGTACACAAAAGTTGTTTTAGTGAAGATGGTTGAAACGATTAAGACAGATATGAAGACGGACATTCAGACAAACTTAAAGAAAGATCTAATCATCCCTGAACTAGCTAGAGATATATTAAAAAAATTTGAGGTTTTTCTGGAAATAATGAATGACAGTATGCATCAGCTGGTATTGAAATTTGGCAATAAGCAAAGAGTGCTTGTACAGGATTTGCAAAGTCAATGGAAAAGTGTCGATTATCTGATTGAGAGAGGTTACCTGTTTCGCTGTCTAGGGCAGGAATCAAAGGATAAAGAAGTCCTGCTGCTTCCGGAAGAGTTACAGCACCTGGTGGATCGGCTTGATGAATTGGAAATTAGACGTAAGATAAAAAGGAATACGGCGATCTGTAAGATTGGCAAGAACATTTTGTATTTATATGGAGTCGTGAAAGAATCTGATTTTGATAGATGTTTGGATGCTTTATACTTCGACTTTGAGAAGGGTCGATTGAACAAAAAAATTGATTTTGGGGATTTGTCCGATGCTCGGAATTATAAGAAACAAGCTACCTTTCAAAATGTGGATATAGTTTTTAAGCATTATGCCCAGTATTCAAGCAACGTTAAAAGAGTGCGCTTTAATGGCGGTCACTACAGTGGCTATCAAAATATATATTACAGTTATTATGCAGTGTTTGACCCTTATAACGTCTACTTTGAACAGGAACGAAGAGAGGATCTGGATTTTCAGTCGTTGTGCTGGAGTGAGTTAATCACTGATCGTCCAGCAGATAAAAAAGCGCAGATGATCATGGTTGAATACCTCACAAAACATCTTCGCATCAATCCAATTCAAGCTCAGATATTGATCCAGGAATGGAGCTTGTACATTAAAAACGGCGAGAATCAGGCGTTTTGGTTAAATAATATTCTTGAGCCTCTAAAGTTTGATTCAACGGTTCAGCTGAACCAAATGCTTTCGTTCAGTTCCTCGTATTTTGTCAATGATTTAAATATATGGTCACTCAAAGGTCATACTCCGAAGGAACTAATGGGGACCCAATCCATTATAGATAAAGTTGGCAGAAATGAACCATGCCCGTGTGGAAGCGGGAGAAAGTATAAAAAGTGTTGTGCTAGATAACCAAGGGATTGAGGAATAGTCTATGGAAAATGAGTTAATGGGTACGGTTGATTTAATACTTTTAGAAGCTGACGCTGTAGTCCCGGATGATAATGAAGAGGCTGCAATGGGGGAAGAAACTGCTCCAACGCATCTTGAACGGCTCAAACCGGAAGGATCAAGCGTTAAGATCTATCTTGATTTCGATAATTCCTTTCTTGTTTTACATCCGGTGGTGTATCTTGGCCCAGATGAATATCATATCCATTATCGCAGGACCACAAAAGATACAAGAATTGACCCTCGAACGCTTGAAGTGGAAATTTTTATGTCTTTCCTACAAGATTTTTTGCAACACTATCAAATCCGTCGATCGAAGTATTTCCCAACGTTGTTGACGATGCCGATCGTCTATACGGACGATGTCTTGGATTTTTTACTGAAGGTAGTCCCCCAGCTCATGAAGTTTGCCACCATTTACTACACCAGTAACATTAAGAGAATTATGATCAAAAGATCACTTAAAATGACGATCTCTTGCGCTTCAGGCAGTATTGAAGAGTACTTAACCTTTGATTTTGCCTTTGACACCAGTATCTCAGCGGAAGAGTTGACTGAAATGATCGAAGCTCTTAATACGAAGGATGAATTAAGGTTTTATCAGTTGAGAAAGGGCGGTTTCGTTGATCTGAGAGCGGAAAAAGTGCTGGAAACCCTGCTGTTTTTGCAAAAGTTCGGCGTTACTAGCCAAGACCTAAAAAACAGGACGATTAAAATACCAAAATGTGAAATTCCCTACGCGGCAAGTCTTCTTGAACAGGCTGAAGCCAAGCAGGCAGTTGATATTATTGGAATTAACCTCAAGAGCCTTGAGCAAAGAATATTTGAAATAAGAGACAAAAATATCCTGATCCCCCAGACCCTTAAGGGCGAGTTGCGTCCCTACCAGCAGGACGGATATCGGTGGTTAAAAACACTGCTTTGGGCAGGATTGGGAGGGATTCTGGCGGATGACATGGGTCTCGGTAAGACGTTGCAGACGATTGCGCTTATCTTATCTGTCCTCGAAGAACAAGGCACTGTTAAGACACTTGTAGTCGTGCCAACATCCCTAATTGACAATTGGATGAGCGAATTGACTCGGTTTGCACCCTCCCTCAAGTGCGTCGCAGTTACCGGAGTGACAGAGAAGAGAAGTGAACTATTGGACGCATGGCAAGATTATCATGTCTTCATAACCTCCTACGGACTGGTCGTAAATGACATTAAAGCTTACGAGCAAAAGGTGTTTGATATCTTGATCCTGGATGAAGCCCAAAAAATTAAAAACCACAGGTCTAAGACAGCCCTTGAAGTGAGGAACATTAAAGCAGTCCACAAATTCGCCTTGACAGGAACACCGGTTGAGAACAATCTTGCCGAACTGTGGTCTATTTTTAACTGGTTGATGCCGCCTTTGCTCAAGGATTTTGCAGCATTTAAACGTAAATATATCAGCACCTCCGAAAACATGGAGGAATTAAAAGCAAGAATCAGACCCTTTGTGCTGAGAAGGATGAAAAAAGATGTTTTAGAGGATTTGCCTGAAAAGATTGAAACGACCCTAAAAATCGAATTAACGGATCAACAGAAAAACCTCTACCTAGCCTATAGGGAACAAGCCCTGCAGATGTTGCAAGATCCCACTCAAATCATGAACGTGTTGGCCATATTAACAAGATTAAGGCAAATATGCTGTCATCCCGGCATGTTTATGGAGGATTACCGGGAATCAACCGGTAAACTTGAGGCCTTGCTTGAAATAATTAGTGAACTCAAGGAAGCTGGCAGGCGGGTCTTAGTTTTTTCCCAATTCACTACCATGCTGAACATTATTGAAGGTGAACTTAACAACAACAGGATTGAATATTGTAGGCTCGATGGTGGGACGCCCCAAAAGAGGCGAAGTAAAATTATCGCCGACTTTACCGAAGGTCAGGCCACCGTGTTTCTGATTTCCCTCAAAGCCGGAGGAATCGGGCTAAATCTTACTGCTGCTGATACCGTCATTCACTGTGATCCTTGGTGGAACCCGAGCGTGGAGGAGCAAGCATCAGCCAGAGTATACAGAATAGGCCAGAAAAAGTGTGTGCAGATTATTTATTTAATTGCTAAGGGGACCATAGAAGAAAAGATTAATGATGTCAAGCAGCAGAAACAAGCACTGATTGAGAAGTTGATCAGTCCGGGTGAAGAACTCCTCACAACGCTATCTGCCCAAGAACTGAGACAGCTGTTGAGTTGAGGCGTCAAAGAGCCAAATGTAGTTGTGCTGGCCCACCAATTGTAGGAGGAAAATTGTAAACGTGTAGCGAAAATAATATAGGATAGAGTGAGATATGAAGGGGACGGACGGGACAAATGCCGAATGAAATAAATAAGGCTGCTTTCGAAATACCATCTACCTTGAGTGTTTTAAATGGTCTGCCTCTTTCGGACAATCTACAAGGTTTTTTCAGTCCGTTTGCGAAAGGGACGGTCATCTTACTTGATGAAGTGGGTGGTTGGATAACGGCTAAAGTTAATAAACAAGCTACTTTTTTAAAAGGAGAAAACCTTGTTAATTTTTTAGAAGCACAGGGTCATTTACGGCTGGAGTTATCTCATATGGGAGAAAACTATTTCAGGGTTATTCCAATCAGAGAAATGTCTGAACATACCGAACATACCCTTGAGCAACCTAAAAATCAGTTATCCTTAGATTTTTCGGTTGCTGAGCAAGAACCACAAAAAGCAATACAAAAGCCCTTAGAAAAACCAGCTGAAAAACCAAAAAATATAATAAGTACGACTGAAAACCAACCCATGCGAGAAAAGAAGCAGACCGAGCATACTCAGCCAGAAATAGAGGGGAGAAAGATCCACAACAAAAGCGTTTTGCCTGAGAAGTATAGGGGAATACTTCAAAACAAAAGTACTCTTAAGGGGAAGGAAAGAGTAAAGGCCCAAACCAAAAGCGTCCTAAAGGGAAAGGATAGAGAAAAGGTCCTCACCAAAGGCCCCTCAGCGGCTAAGGTTAACAAACCGCTCCTGCCGATCAGCATTCCGATTGATCGACCAACGTCAGGACACTCTTTGATCAACGTTGTTTTCCACACTGATGAAGATGCACAAGTTCTCGAGAGTGTTATTGCTGGACATTTTTCCCGAACAACAGATTTCTATTTGCGGCAGCAGGCCCTGCAGTTATCCGTAAGCCCTGGCTTTGAAACGTTGCTGTCCTTACAGGCTGCTCGACAACTACAACCTCTTGATTACCAGGTAAAGACGGTCCGTCACGTGTTGATGAATTTACGGGGTCGAGCTTTGTTGTGTGATGAAGTAGGCATGGGTAAAACCATTGAAGCGGGGCTGATCACTTTGGAATACATCCTGCGGGGCCTCGTGCGCCGTGTCCTAGTCTTGTCGCCACCCTCGCTCGTCGAACAGTGGCAGGAAGAAATGCGTAGTAAGTTCAATCTCGATTTCGTCGCTTATGACAGCGCGGAGTTTAAAGCACACCCAAATCCTTGGGCAACGTTTCCTCGAATTATTGCCTCTATTGACACGGCTAAAAGGGAAAGTAAGCAAGAGCAAGTATTGGCTGTTCCCTATGATTTGGTGATCGTTGATGAGGCTCATCATTTGAAAAAGCAGCGGTCCCAAGCCTATCAGTTAGTAAGCCAACTGAAGAAAAAATATATCTTACTCCTCACCGCCACCCCAGTAGAAAATGATTTGGAGGAGTTATTTAATCTGATCACGTTGCTATTTCCGGGTCAATTAGAGACAGCTACTTCGTTTAAACGTAAATATATCACGCGTGGGGATCCCTTAAAGCCTAAGAATACTGAAACTCTCAAACAACTGATCCGGGAAGTCATGGTTCGTAACCGGCGCAGTGAGACCGGTGCCATAGCGGGAAGACGGAGTGCGGATATGATTCGTATCGATCTGACGCCGGAAGAACAGGCTTTTTACCAGCGTCTTACGGTTTTTGTACGAGCGTCTTATAAAGTGGGAGTGGACAAGGCTCAGACTGGCGTCCATGCCTTCGTACTGAAAATATTGCAGCGGGAAGCGGGTAGTAGTATCGAGGCCGTATTGCCCACTCTCCATAAAATGGCTGCCAATCCGGATTACCAGGAAAGCTTGCGAGGGGTCTTAGCGGCCTTGGCCCGACAAGCAGGAAATGTACCGCGGCGAGCTAAAGGTGAAGCCTTGCTCAAACTGTTGCCTGGCATCCAGGGCAAGGTCATCATTTTTACTGGGTTCACGGAAACCCAACGTTATCTAGTCCTCGCACTGCGAGCAGCTGGATGGACCGTGGCAGAACTACACAGTGGTTTGCGTCGGCAGGAGAAAGAGGAGCAAGTTCGTTTATTCGCCGGAGAAGCGGATATCCTGGTTTCTACGGAAACGGGCAGTGAAGGACGTAATCTCCAATTTGCCAATAACATAATTAATTATGACTTGCCTTGGAATCCCATGCGTATTGAGCAGCGGATCGGACGTATTCACCGCATTGGTCAGGAAAAGGATGTCCATATTTACAATTTCTCTGCAGTGGATACGATTGAAGCTCATATCTTAGAAATCCTTGATGCTAAGATCAACATGTTCCAGTTGGTAGTCGGAGAGTTGGATATGATCTTGGGAGATTTGACGGAGAAACGAGACTTTGAAGATGTGATTATGGATATTTGGGCTAGATCAGACAACGATGAATCGTTAAAGTCAGAGATGGAAGAACTTGGGGACCGACTGGTGGTTGCACGGGAACATTACTTAGCGGTTAAAGAACTGGATGACCGTCTCTTGGGTGAATTGGCTCCAGAAGAGGGGGAATAGGCCATGCTTTTTGAGAAAACACCTAGTCTGGAAAAGTTTGTCTTGGATTATTTGCGACGAGCCGGAGCCTTGACTGAACAAGAAAGCTATGCAACGACGGAGGTTTTGCTCCCTGCAGATTTGGTCGGGTATTTTGGGGAGGAACAGTTACTCTTGGCCTTTGATTATGAGGTGGCGGAGGAAACTGAGGGAAGTCTGTTTATCACTCATGGCAGCCCTTTTCTGGATAAAACCGTGGAATCTGTCCTCCAAAGTTATGGCCGCTTTACGGTGACATATTGGTCAGGGCCTATACCGGAATTACCCCGCAATTTTGAGCAAAAAGTTCTTGCCAAACTGGATTTTCGACGTTGTCGTCCACCAAAAGTCAGCCTGCATGTGGTGGAGGAATGTGTTTTTTATGGGTTTAATTTTCGTTGTACGTTTCGTTCCCACGAAAAGAGTGAAGAAGTTGTGACCGTCGTTTTGAATGGCAGTAACGGCCAAGTCCAGATGGATTTTTTTCAAGCCTGGGAGAAAAACATACCTGCAGAGGAGCGTGAGTATTCCCTCCCTGGGGCTAAGCTATCGCAGCTAGAGGGTCTTTATCAGACGGCTTGCCGAAACGCGGAGCAAGCGACGCAGATATGGGCGGAAAAAATAATGACGCAAGGAGCTTGGCAAAAAAAGAAAGAACTAGCCAAAATAGCTGGCTACTACGACGAATTGGCGGCAGAGATCCATAAGAAATTGACAGGGACAGGAGATCTGAAAAAAAAGGCTCGCCTTGAGCAGCAGTTGTCGGCAACTTTAGTGGACCGTGAACGGCGGGAAAAGGATGCGGTGGAACGTTACGGCGTGGAAGTTGACATTCGACTCGACCACGTTGTGGCTTATTATATTCCATGCCTGTGGGTGAAACTGGAATTGGCGCACAAGGATCAGGTCCGCACTTTCACTGTGCTTTACAATCCACTGTCGACCGAGATTGAAACACCAGTCTGTGAGCGCTGCGGGCGGCAGACAATTAGCTTAGTTCCAGAGCAAGATGGTTTCGTTTGTCCGGAATGTAGCGTTGGAGCTAAATTTCCCAGCCCATGAAGTATGGCACCCTTTACTACACCCAAAATTTTAAGAGAATTATGATCACAAGATCGTATATTGCAATATTTCTTCAAAGGATCAAATTCCTGAAATAACCGGGACTTGCTGGGATACCATGAACTAATTAACGCCACGACATTCCAATATGAAAGCGAGGTCCAAGATTGTTTCAATCTGGACCTCGCTTTCATATTTTTCACTCATGCTGTCATAATGACTCTGTTTTTGGATCATAAGAGTTTTAGAAGGGGATGTGCAGCAGACGCATGATCTCTTTCTGCGTTTCGTATACCCGCTCGGCAATGAAATCACAGAACGGCTCCGGCTTCCCCTTGTTCGGATACTGCCGGATGGTATCGTTGTATTCCACACGGAGCACTGGGGGAATGATTGCAAACTGATAGCCATCTTGTATCAGTGCCAAATTCATAATAAGGCGGCTCGTTCTTCCGTTGCCGTCTATGAATGGGTGGATTGATACAAACTTCAGGTGCAGTAGCGCGGCGAAGGTTACTGGATGGTAATTGGCCCGCTCGGTCTTGATCCATTCCTCCAGCTTCCGCATTTGCTTCTCAATCTCCTGCGGCATGGGGAAAGCATATTGGGAACCGGGGACGATAACGCTTTCCTTCCTCCATGTGCCGGCGTTTGCTTCGTCAATACTTTTGTAGAATAGGCGATGCATGGTTTTGGTGTCCACTACAGCGATGTGTCGATCCCCAATCAGGGTAAACATGAAGTCGTAGGCTTCGCCATGACCCACCGTCTCGTAGAAGTACCTTAGCGGCCTGCCGCCGATGGTTAGACCGTCTTCAAGCACTACCTTTGTCTCGCTCATGGTGAGAGGGTTTCCCTCAAGGGCGTTACTTGACCATGTCAGCCCGATGCGGTAGTAGTCCTTCAATTGCTTCAGCATATGCCCCTCGAAGGGGCGAACTTCGCTGATTGCCTTGTGGCAGCGGTCAATTTTTTCATATATCGTCATCTTATCATCCTTCCTATTATATTTTCGTCCCATCGGGAAACTCAAAAGAGAAAGAATAAACAGCTCCAAGGGTTTTGGCAATCCCATCAAGCTCTATTGTTGAGAATTTGTCTGTTTTCAGCCTCTGGTTAAAGGCCTGGGGTGTCGATCCGATTTCTTTAGCTAACCATGCTTCACTTTTGTCAATGAACGCGAGCGCCATCTTAATTTTCTGTGTGTTTGTCAATATCATCACCCCTTAAAGATAAATTATAACATTATCACAAGGCGATATCAATGATAATGTTGATATAGTAAAGAATTAATTTAATAAATAAAGAATAATCTTTATGAATAATTTTACGCGCTTGTTAATTTGGCGGTGGCAACAATGTTGGCAAAATACAAGGCAAGCGGCATTGTGGATCGCATGGAGAAAAAAGAGATGGTCACAAGGCTGAGGAGCATAGAAGACAAAAGAGTTGTGACAATTGCCTTGACTGTTAGGGGAAAGCAACAGATTTATAGTATTCTTCAGAGATTTCTTGGATATGGGCAAAGAATTATTTCGTCTATGACGGTTGAAGAAATCGCACTAATTGGGACAGTCATTGCAAAAGTTACGACATTACTACAAGAAGTAAGATTAAATGAAGAATGTTTTCAAGAATACAAACCTCCTATCAAAACTGATTGAGCTTTCAGACCTTTGATTTCACTCTTGACAAACAAAATCAGATAAATGGTGAAATTAAGTGCACGATAGTGAAAGCTACAATTCAGTTGCATAGTTAATACAATGTAGCAAATATGCAACTGAATTGTAGTAGTTATGCAACTTATAATAGGAGTTGATTAATCAAGCTAGCGAAATGAATTAATAGATATATTTAAGATAAGTCAGAATTAACAGTAAATTCGGACTTATCTATTTTTTTGGACAATTGTTTTTCCGTTTTGGTATGGATCTTGCATATATCCAT
>Ga0209123_1002323_pt1 | contig 16366 bp, 13 predicted proteins | sample BarGraIncu00431A_FD_184500 | JGI IMG/M metagenome (GOLD analysis project Ga0209123, IMG submission 184500) | Arctic peat soil microbial communities from Barrow, Alaska, USA - Barrow Graham LP Incubations 004-31A (SPAdes) (version 2) | ecosystem: Environmental > Terrestrial > Soil > Wetlands >...
CTACGGTGAGGAGTTGCCTCGGAACCCGTTTATAGCTTTTTTGTCATCCGGGGTATCCCAAAGCTGTCTTGAGATTCCCTTGGTTTTGCTACTTGATACCTGGTGACACGAATGTTGGGTTTACCCCTGTATGTCGAAGGAAAAGCGACCGCACATGATGCGCCATCCTACCATGCTTCCCTGGGGGAGGGAAGGGGTTCAAGTCGTTGGCGCAGCTCCGAGAGAAAACCGGCCGGCGGCTGACGATAGCGATCTTTGGCGAGGCCGGGATTCCTCTCCAGATGAGCCCTGAGGCGCAGAACGTCTTCATCGATTTCGGCCCGGCTGGGGATTTAAAACGGATTTCAGGGGCATCGACATTGTGTTCAGTAGCCGTAGGTCGCATAGCACCAGTAAGGGAGTTGGTCATGGACAAGCCAAAAAATGTTCCTGGGAGAAAACGCGTTATAGTTGGGTCGAAATTAATCGGCGATGAGATCGACGGGTGGCCCATTGTCGCGTTCGGGCGGGTCTGGCAGGAGAGCATTTCAAACAATGCCACGGCCGTGATGTGGGATTTTGATGCTAAGGATGAAGGTACATTCACAGCGTTTGTGCAGTATGCATATTTCTGGAAAGACCCAGGCTGGTTAAGGTGTTACGAGAACTACGAGGGTTTTTGGGCCCGTTATTACTACCGGACAAATTGCTCTCATCTCTTGCCGAGCATTGAGCCTCTGGAAGATGGGAAGATCAATTGGAAGTATTTGGTTTTTCCCGATTTTGCAAAAATCGCATATATGTTCTTTCCTACTGATGGTGACTGGTGCTGCACTTATGGGTGTCTGGATGAGGCAGTAGGCGATCCAAGGTTCATCAAGGCGGCTGCCTGCAAGGTCCTGTGGGATGTCCTAGATATCCTCCACATTATCTGGTTATACAAAAGGCAAGCGATGATGAACGGATTCGGTTCAGAACTGGGGTGAAGCATAGAAAATGCTGTAACGAAGTGCTAACGCATTCTTGTGTTGATCCGCCAGCCTCAGTGCGATATACGTATATTGCCCAAAAAGGAGGAATGACGGCTGATGGATTACTACTGTGAACACTTTCTAGCCCAGGAAGCGACAGGGGAATGGGTGGAGGCCCGCGACTATATCGCTCTCAACGAGCATGGTCGTCTGTGCGAGGTGGGGGGGGACGAACTTGAGTATCGTCAAGTACAGGTGGAGGGCAAAGTATTCCCGTATTACGAGGGACCTTCAGGTCGCTTTTACCAAGATGCAGGGAGGGTTAAGGAGATTCCTGAGCAGCTTTCTCCCCACGATCATTTCAGGTCGGAGAACCCTCACCTCGGTCAGCCGAAATTTGGGCTCCCGGAAATCGCAGACCTTGGTCCATCTGGTCCATCGGCAGATCGATTTGAGGTGCCCAAATTGAATCAGATTCCAATTCTGCCTCAGGATCAGATTCCTGTTTGACCCACCACAGGGGATGGGCACACGGCAAATCGGCACGTTACGTCTGAGATGGGTCGAGCTTCGGCCCTGTCGTGGGTTAGAATTGCACGCCGGTTCACATCACTCAGTTCCCGAAGTAGGGCGCCAAGGGTGCCAAAACTCCGCAGAGGTGCGGTTGCCGGTTGTAGAACAAAATGACAGGAGCGAACACTAAGATGAGATCGATTGATATGACGACACTTTCGGAGATTCCATATTTGGATCTTTTTAATCTCCAGGGGCGATTCATAAGCAGCTTGATCTTCTACGATGAAGGAAAATGGCGGACGTGGATGTGCGCAGGTGACCGCGTGATGGAAATGAAGGCATGGCCAGCTGAAACTTTTTACTTTTCCGCTGATCCCGAATCGCCCAATGACCTCTGGTTCCACTTTCTTGATTTCATTGCGCAGCGAGCGAGTTACCCCTGCATTCGGAAACCGATCTCGGGTTTGAGGGATGATGTCTTTAACCTGTCAGCATCGGTGGCAAAGATTTCCCATCTGCACGCCACGAAAGATGCTATCGGCACTGGCGTATGTCGTATGGTTGTCACCGAGATCGAGTACATGTTTTCGGTTTGTCGAAGCATCTTTGACCTTTTGCAGGAAATTATAAGTGAGCTATGGGAATCGGTACAACTTCTTGATCAAACAATAAAAAAAAGGGCTATGCAGAAAACCTTCTCCAAGGTGGTGTTGTTTAAAGGCAGGCTCACCACGCAATCTGAACTGATGGAACGGTTTGGACTCCCCTTTAACCTCGCCGACTTCTACACACGTAACGCCGGATTTTTTATAACGCTTCGCGAGTTAAGAAACAACATTATCCATAACGGGTCGCAAGTTCAGACTATTTTCCCAGACGCTGGTGGGTTCCTGATCCAGAAGTCTTTGCGACCATTCTCTACAATGGACGTGTGGCGCGATGACGAGAGGAAGGAGAATGGGTTGGTTCCGCTATTACCAGCCCTCGGCATGGTCATTCACAAGACCCTTTCTGCATGTGAGGATTTTAGTACGACGATAGAACGTCTAATTCAATTTCCACCCCCAATAGTACCTAGCATGAGGTTTTTTATGAGGGGATACTTTAACGACGCGTTTTCGGATATTCTCCGTGATTCGAATAACCGCGTGTTGGGCCCGACGGAAGGTCGGGAACATGAATCCGATATTGCTTGACCCTATGGTTATTAACAGTGTCTGTGATGGTCGATCTCCGTTTTCTTTCCCGTAGCGAGTTCCACTGGCCTCATGAGCGACACAAAAAGGTACCACTTTGGAATCCATGTAACCGGTGTACTTTCCATGCTACAGGCTGACTTTGAAAATTTATTCCGTGGCTAAGAATAGCATCAAGACAACAGTTCACCGACATTGCCGCTTTTAGGGGTAGTGACCACCAAGCTGTAAAAAGCGCCATCTGGCTAACTCTTTACATTTAGCCTGTTGGGGGAGTGTCAAATTGCCCTTTTGCGGGCAATCAGCACACGCATCCACGCCTGAGACTCTTAATATTTCACGCATTTTGTAAAGAGTCGAGGCCCGTAATCGCCATTAAAACGTAAAAAACGTCAGGATAAACGTATATGGCGCTTTTTACGGCTTGGTGGTCACTGCCCCAATCGAGAAGGAAAGCTTCTGTCTCCGGGGACCCATCCACAGGTTTTCCAGCAAAAAGCGGCTTGTACTGTCGCTGGCCCGGCAACGTGATCTAGATCCGCACCTCCCGCATCCTCTCCATGATCGGCCTTACGTGGCGGAGAGGGACCTTCCACTCCCGGCACAAGGCAGGAAAGCGCTCAAGCGCTTCCGCTACCTGTGCGATGATGGCCTCGGCCTCCCTGGCCGGGATGGAGCTTAATTCCGCCAGCTCTCTGAGTGCCGATGAGGTGGGGTGCCTCCCCTCTCCCAGGAAGGAGGTCCAGTGCTCGCCTCCCGGCCCTTCCGAAAAGGTGAGGTCGTAGGCAGGCGACAGGCGCCAGCTGCCGTCGGGTGCCATCAGGTACCCGTGGTTTTTGGCGTGGTCGTCGCGGTTGACGGCCAGCAGGTTGAAGGCTGCCCGCCTGAACTGCTCGCGGACCTGCGAGATGTCGCGGGTGAGCGACCAGGCCACCCGCAGCAGTTCTTGGTAGTCGAGGGAAGGGAGCTGGTAATCGGCGTGCAGCAGCCCGAAAGCCGTGGCGACATGCAGCCGTTCCTCGCCCGCCGGCCGGTCGAACCTGCGTACGGCGATGTGCCTGAGCCCGTGGTCGTCGGTGATGAGCCGGAATTCGGGGACCTGTATGCCCGCCTCGCGGGCAGCCTGCAGGTACAGGTATTCCAGTATCCCCTCGTAGGGGCCCAGCGGACGGAGATGGCTTGCCTTTGGTCCGGAGAACTTCACCAGCCAGTGCGAGAAGCCGGCAGGAAGCAGCGCCTGCCCGGAGACGAAGCTGGCGCCGTCCGCGGAGATCCCGATCAGGGCCTTCGGCCTGGCGCCGCCCGGAGAACCGCCGATCCTGGCCAGCAGACCGCTTGCCTCCTCGATCTTTCCCTCGTAGAGGCGGTAGGCTTCCTGGGCGGTGGCGCCGAGGTCCACCGCCTCGATGCACCGGTCGTCGTCGGAGGAGGGGTGGTAGCAAAGAGCTCCCATGGCGTGGTCGCCGAGATAGGCCAGCCGGTCCAGCGCGGAGATGTTGTGGCGCCGGACCCCCCTGCCCATGAAGATGCGGTCCATGATCAGCATGCCCCATCCGTCCGGCAGCGAGTCGGCGCAAAGCCCCGGCACCGAGCCGACCAGCTTGGCGCTGTCGAACCTGAACGACCTCCTGGAGACCGGCAGATGGAAGGGCGCCAGTTCGATGCCTTTTCCCTGCCAGGAGGGAGCGTATTCGAAAAGCGTCGTGCTCCCGCTGACGGCGAGCAGGCCGACCTCCTCTCGGCGCCGGCCGGAATCAAAAATCACCTGTATTTCCTGAAAATCCCTGTTCATGATGACTTCCTGGCGCGCTTGCGCTGCCGCTTGTCGCCGAGCGCCCGCGCCCGCAACTCGGCTATCGAGCCACCATCCACCTCGGGGGCCAGCGCAGCGACCAGGGCGTCGATCCTGCCAAGCGCCGCCAGCACCTTGGCGAGGTTTTCGGTGGAACAGATGCCGCTTTTCTCGATGCGGGCCAGGGTCGCGATCCCGACGCCGGAGCGCTGCGACAGCTCCTCCCTGGTTATGTTGAGGGCGAGCCGGTTGCTCCTGACGAATTCCGCCAGCCCTTGGAGCAGATCGTGGGGGGTGTGAAGAAGGAACATCATACGCCTTATAAGTCATCATAAACGAGTTGATATAGGCTTAATATGTAACTAAACTATCATATTTGATTCTAAAATGCAAGTCCCCACGGGAAATCTTGGCGTACCCTGCTTTCCACCCCTTGAGCTACTGCCGCTTGGCGCAGGTGTGTTCTCCTTAAGAAAAAGTGAGAACCGGAAGAAGACCCTTTTCACGGCGCCGCGAAGCTCGCGCTTTCCGGACGCCCGTGACACTCCTGGTCTGAATTGGTGGATTTCGGGGCAGGCCGCAGTATGGGCCAGTAAAAAAGGTCCCGTTAAACGGCGAATATGGCAGCCGATTTTTTGGGGGGTAGCGATAATTCGGCAGATGGCGGCGGAAACGACGAAGGCCGGGGTGATTCCCGGCCTTTTTGCGGTCCTGGGGTGAAAGATCGACTAGATCTCCCGCATGAACGCTTCTTTCACGTCTTCGGCCTGGATGCAAAGGTAGTGCAGGGTCTGCTGCTGAGTCGAGTGGCCGAATACCGTCATCAGCGTGGGGAGATCTGTGCCGAATTGAACGCGGTGCTGGTAGCCGAATGTCTTGCGAAGGCTGTGGGAGCCTTGCCTCCCCGGTAAATTACACCATGAACACCACTCTTGCACCATGGTGTTGAGTGTCGAAACCAGGAGTTTCCCTTTCTTCTTCCTGGACTGGAACAACCAGGCGTCGTCGGGCGTAGCTTCGGGGAACGTGACAAGGAGTTTCCGGATCGCGTCATGGGCGCTCTTGTTCAGGGTGACCCTTCTCTCCTTCCTGGTCTTTTTCTCCCTGACCGGGAGAGTGTCGCCGGGGCCAAGGTGGCGGACCTGGCCCACCGTTATGTTGAGCAGATCGCTCGCCCGGAACGCTGTGTTGATCCCGACCACGAAAATGGCGAAATCGCGTGGATTGTCCAGACGTTTCTTGATCGTCAGGATGTCCTTTGGATTTCGGATTGGCTCGACCGACAGTATGGACCCCAAAACAGGGTGATTTTGCTTTTTCATTGTCCTCCCTCTCAATCCTCGATTTTATGCACATTACCTCAAAAGACCGGGATTGGAAAGAGGAGAAAATGCCGGAAAAAAGGCCTCCCGACATAAGTAGCCGTATTCACGGGGAATAGGTTGAAAAACGAATCCGTTGTTTTGTGTAAACCATGAGATACGGAAAATTAGCGACTCGGGAAAATAATGTGCCGAAAAAACCAGCTGACAAAATATTCTTGGGTTATTTCCTTCTATAGGCTCCTCGAAAAGTCATCGCCAAAAATTCAAAAGAGACCACTGCGAAATATTATAATAAGCCGACTAAATTACCCACCCTTGGATTCCCATCTTGCCTGCACTCGAGTGCTCCGCTGATGAGATGTTGGTATCAGGCCTTGGTAGTGAAATTCTTATACTAGTTTTCGCAGCCGATTACCCTAATTATTCATGGTAATAAGGGGGAAATATGGCACTGGATTTACCCTACCAGATGACTGAAATCGCGCTGTCAAGGTTTTTTTCTTGGGCCAGAAAAATACTGTCAGAAAAAGCAGTTTTCAAATTTGTCTCTTCGTCGTACTTTTTAAGCCTGGGTTGGGAATAGTGGTCTCTTGGCTGGAAGCGCTGACACGATATCCATCCCCGACAGGACAGACTGCTCGCTATCCACATTCTCTGTGGAGAACTGCCGCGCTGTCTGGTGATAACCGTACTCAATGTCACACTACGATAGGGTATCAGCTGATTGCTCAAGTAACAGGCATACCAGGTTCCGTTGTACTGCCCCGGCCTTGCACCGCGGGAGATCTTGGCATCATCAAAACGATCGTCGCATATCCGGACACTTTCTGACAAGACGACAATCATAGAACCACTATTCGAAGCGAGACGAGCCAATCCGAAGTGCGAATTACCTTCATGTCGCCCACCATTTTGATAGAATACGAGGTGGTGGTTGTATCCGGGCCCTCATAGAGAAACTGGAGAACATGAATCCTGGCATCAAAGTAGATGTTGTTGATTCGGATCCGGAGGCGAAACATCCTCACTGGGGGCCTCTGAACGGAACCCCGTGCTGGCATCCACCGGAAATGTGTGAATAATACCAGGGCTAGGGTTTAATAGAAAAGTCCCTCTACAGGGCATATTTGGAAGCCATATTTCTGGCACCTACTCCTCAGAAAAAACTGAATGCTGAAAATAGTCCGGGCAGCGCGGGAAAAGAGAATGATTTGATGAAGTCGTCAGGGGAAAATATAGGAAGAAAAATTTATCTTGACATGTACTCTAGCCGGTGCTAGTATAGTTTGCATGAACGATATGACTGAGTTTGAAAAATGCAGGCGGATTGAACGAGAACTGTCGATGGTTGAAAATGGTGATGCCCGCTCATGGGGTAACCTTTATTTGCTGCTTGACGCCGTCGACCAGTCCGGATACTGGGAACGTGAGGCTGCCTCATTTACGAGTTGGATCGAGAAAAGTGCCTCGCGCCTACACTCAAAGCCGGCCATGCTCTGGCGCATTCTGTCTGCGGGGCGCTTTGTGCAGCTGGTCGCGGAGCGTTTTAAGGAAAGGGGCTTCGTCATTCCATCACTCGAAGAGATGCCAGATGCGGTTAGCCCCGAAAATGTCGAACTTCTTTCCAAGCTAGGCCGTGTAGCGCCTGAAGACATATTTGAGGAGTTAGTTCACAAGGTGTTCGATGGAGAGGCAACGCGGTCCAAGCTTCGGGAGGCGTGGGAAACCTACCGCCCTGCCCTCGGAGGGAAAACCGCTCGCGGCCGCGGGGTCGCCGCTCCCAAACTCAACCAACAGGATCCCGTGCAGTACCGATCAATGATGGAGGCGGTCACCCTCGATGCACTACAGGCTGTCGGACCAACTTGGACGGGCGTTAAATCTCCTTCAGTCTACAAATTTTTCGTGCATGTGAACCCCGAGAGGTATTGCATGACAACTGATTTATACCTTTTTGCCGCAGTGGTGGTTATTAAACACAAAAATGGCCCTCTCCAGTACCATGGCATCTGTTTCCAACCATTGTTGGAAGCTGCCGGCTCATACGAGAACATCCTTGCATATTGCGATCATTTGTGGGTGCTAAATCACGACCATAATAATAAGATGCCGGAATTAGTTGATGACTCGAGCATGCCAGATTGCATCGGCGTCCTCAAGGTAAGAGGCAGCAAAGTGTCTGTCATCAGGCCGGCCGGCGTTGTTGAGGGTTCGGGCAGCAAACGACTTGACCTTGCGTCCGCACTGCTGACTCGCGCACTCAGGGCGAAGTGACAATATTCACACTAAAGGTACTCTAGCCGGTGCTAGTACTGCCCGACATGCATCACACCTTGGGTTTGGCTCTTTAGAGCCACCCCTCGTAGACGTAAACGTTAATCAAAATTTGTGCCGGAGCGACAGGAGCATAGGGCTCATATCAAACTAAAACCAGGAGAGATACGAAATGAGATCACAGGTGAAGAGAATAGGCAATTTTGATGCCAAACAGAAACTGCAAAAGGTAGCTCATTTGGGAAGCCGATTTGGGTTGACCTACGAAATGGAGGGCTTGCTGCGTGAAGTCATTGAGCCAGATCACAGCATGAACCCTTGGTCCGAGGAGGTGCGCAGTCGCAACAGGATGGTGGTTGTTATGCTACTTGGCCTCGGACTTCGAGGTAGAGAACTTTTAAGCCTACGCATTGAAGACCTGGACTTCAACCAAAAAAATATCTCCATTCGCCGACACTCTGGCCACCTAAGTGACCCAAGATTCCATGAGCATATCGTTCAAATGTCGCAGAGAGATTTGCCTATGAGTGATTACCTTGCAGTCATCATTGGGGATTACATCGTCGGAGAACGACGAAATCTTATTGGGGAGAGAAAGCACAGCTTTCTACTCAGTGCAAGCAAGGATGGTTCTCCTCTTTCGTGGGCTGCATTAAACAATATTTTTGTCGCGGTGCGTCTGAAAATCCCAGGGGTGCCACCAAATTTTGGACCCTTTCTCTGCCGCATCACCTGGAAGGAAAGATTCGATGATTCCTGTGACGAACTTGGGCTTCCACGTTTATACCAAACGGCGAAACGGGCATCGGTCGGGACCTGAGGCGGGTTGAATTCCCGTTACACACCAGGCCAGGGGAAATATGAATAAAATCACCCCATCGGGGTCAACCTATGGCGTGGCAGGCAAGTTGAACGCAAAAATAGTCGACTAATCAGTATGTTATAAAAGTGTAACCTTTTGCGCCCATTTTGGCGAATGTTCACAAAAATGGGCGAAAAACATGGGAAACCGTTTGCAACACACCGATAACACTAGTAAAAAAATTAACGTTACAGTTTTTTACGAACTGAATGTATTTACAGATCGTAAATCGGGACTCTGTTGCCTTAAGCCATTATGTTATGTATTCCAATGGGTTAGTGTTGACATTTATTTCAGAGGGCTGCCGAATCACCGCTAATAAACGTAATCGACATTTTGCAACCAAAAAAAGGGGAGGGAAAATGAGAGTTAAAGTCTTTGTTCAAGAGGGCGGCGGAAATGCCGGCGAAAGGGTTCCGATGCTTCTCAGTAAAAAAAATAATTTACCGCTTTTTTATCCGAATGTGTATGTCACCACCATGCTTCGCACCACGAATGCGCAAAGTGCCACTCTAGAGGTCAACTTGTATTCGCTTAAGCATTTGTATGCCTGGGCGAGGAACAACCAAATCGACCTGGAGGCAAGATTCCTGGAAAAAGGGGAGTTTCTCAATGAAGAAGAAGCCGAATCGTTGCGAGCTGCCGTGAAATTGAGACACAAGGCTTTGGTTGATCAAGGGATTGACATTCCGGACCCCATACAAAAGTCAAGGCGGGTACAGCCACAAGTGAGGAAACGCCGGGCGGCTAAAAAATCTCCATCTCTTTACCGGTCATCAAAATCCTGTACTACCACTCTCAGCGACATCAGAGGATATCTGGATTGGCTGGCTGGAAAAGCTGTAGGACGGGTACCTGCTGCGGTTCGCTCGGTCGAGAATTTAAAGAAAGACCGGAGTGAGATGAAGGAATGGCTTAAGATTGGGTTAAACAAAGCGAATAAAGGCAGAAATTCCGGCACCCAAACAAATGAAGGGCTAAGCCGCGAGGACGATGATCGGTTGTTTGCGCTGGTTCATCCGGATGCGCCTGATAACCCGTTTTCACACGGGTACGCCAAATTCCGCAACTATGTTTTTATGAAGGTTTGCAGAGATTTGGCGCTCCGTAAGTCTGAAGCCTTGGGTTTTTACGTTGACGATATCGATTTTGACGAAGGGACCATAACAGTTTATCGCCGGCCGGATAATCGCGAAGATAAGCGGACCAACGAGCCTAATGCGAAGACGTTAGATCGGGAGCTTATCCTTGGTGACGACCTGTGCAGGCTACTGAAAAAATATATAACTGAATATCGCGAGAAATATGATGGGTGCAAAGAGCATAATTTTATTTTTGTCGCCGAAGGGACCGGCAAAGCACTGAGCAAATCATCAGCCAATCAGATTTTTGAGACTATAAGGAACATCACTAATTTGAAATTGTCTGATGCTCTTCGTAAAGTTACCGCGCACATATTGCGCTTTACCTGGTGTGACCGATATTACGATGAAAATGTGGAAGTTTTGGGGAAGTCAGATTTGATCTCGGACATGATCTACCAATGCGGTTGGGCGAAGAACACTAAAATGGTGGAGAAATATGCGAACAGGGCAATTGATAGTAGGGCTAGGCGGCGGGTATATGACTACCAAGAAAGAGTATTCGCAAGAAAAGGAGGTAATGATGCACAGCAAAACTGATCCCCATGGCCAGCGGCCGTCTCTGCCCCACGAGGTGGTAACTCGTGACGGATTTTCATTCGCCCCCAACACTGATAAATGGGAAATCACCGGCGATTGTATAAATCCAGTTATCTTTAATTTCGTGGATTTTCCATGCAAGGCGAATTTGGTTACCGCGTTGAAAGTAGCGTTAATTGACATCCTGGAAAATAATAATGCCGGAACCGCATATGATTATTACTATGTGTTCAAGCATTTTGCGGCTACACAAACTGCTCTTTGCGACATTCAATTAGCTTTTATAGAGCTAAAGAACCTTGAGAATTATAGATGCAGGCCCGATGTCGAGGACTATAAAATGGCAAAACTCAGGTCTCTGCTGAAACGTTGGGACAAACGGTATATGTCACTCATAGCACCTGAAGCATTGGCATATCTCCAAAAAATTAGGCTGAGTGCCAATCCAAACGTCGGGACCAAGGTCCAAACCAATGACCCTAATGACGGCCCTTTCGATCACCAGGAGCTGGCCTCGTTGGTAGCCAACCTTCATAGCGAGTTTGATAAGGAAACAGTTACGTGGCGAGAGCTCGCTCTGGTGAAGCTTTTCATTGGGTATGGAGCGCGGCCGAAGTCGTATGCCGCGATGAAACTTAAGGACTTTGAGAAGGTCACGGCAAACGGTACGGACAGTTATTCTCTTAATGTTCCGCTGTGCAAGCAGGGAACCCCGGTTCGTGAGACATTTGAAAAATGGTCAATGCACCCGAATCTTGGAGCCGCACTTGATAATTATAAAGCAGCTTTATTGCAGAAATTTACCGATGAAATACATGATGGCACCGAGGAGGACGAACTTCCACTGTTTCCTTACTGGAATAATCCAAACGTGGACGGTTTTAAACACCATGCATACCCGGATACCCTGAGTAATGAGGTCGTAAAAACCATCAACAGGCTCAATGTTAGGTCAGCGAGGAAAAAAGGGGCTCGCATCAAGATTAACGTATATCGTCTGAGGTACACGCTCGGCACTCGACTTGGTGAACTGGGAGTTCCGGTAAGGGAAATCGCAAAAGTCCTCGGCCATAGTTCAACGGCACATGCGAAGATTTACACGAAAAGGTCCATTGAATTCATGGAAAGACTAGATAAAGCCACAGCCGAGGAGTACGCACCGTTTGTCAACGCCTTTACCGGCAAGGTTGTCGGCAATGGCGAGGATGTCAGAGCCGCCGACGGCAGTGATCTGCCCCTGGTTGCAAATGTCGGCAATTGTGGGAAACCCGGGGCATGCCTCGCGAGGTTGGCAGGTTGTTACGTCTGCCCCACTGGCTCCTTTTATGCCTTTGAGGACGGCCCACACGAGGAAAAGCGAACTGAAATGATTCAGGAGCGTGAACGGCTAATAGCCCTGGGAGATGTTGACAAACTTATTATTGAGGTTCTTGACCTCAGCATTTACGCCGTGACCGAAGTTATCCTGAAATGCCAGGTCAAAAAACAGTCTAAGGGGGATAAGTAATGGGAAGAACCAGTAATGATCCAGGAGTAAATCTCAGGAAACTTGTTAGAAATTGCAAAAAATCAAAGGTTTTCGGCAAAGCAATAGTATGGGACGCCCCCACCTGGGATATCACGAATTCCCTCAAAATACCAGGTGGGACTGGTAAACATAGTCTGCACTTTACTGATAATGAAAATGATACATGGAGCAGGTCGGATGTAAATGAGTCGTTTAGACAGCCTTTCGGCGATTTTGCCAGAGTTTTTATCTGTTGCGAGCATAAAGACAAGAAACTTAAAAACGGTTACAAGCACAGGCTGTCGGCCCTGCGCGTCTTAGAACGTGCGCTGATCGAATCAACTTCTGAAGCAGAAGTCGTTGAGCTTGATAGTGCCATTTTTAACCGTGCGCTGCAAATCGCGATTGCTAAATATAAAAGGCCAATAGATTGCCAAGGCGCACTTCAAAAAATAGCAAGCTTCCTCAATGAGGAGCACTTGGTCGCTAGTTCCTTTTCATGGAAAGGATGGGTGAAATCGTCGCATTCGTCCACCAGAATAGACGAGCAAGAAGAGGAAAGCCGACGTGGGAAACTTCCCTCCCCGCCCGCACTATGCGCTCTTGGAGAAATTTTCTATGCGTCAAAGGTCCCTGCCGACGAAGTCATCACTGCAGTGTTCGCAATTTTAATGGCTGCGCCTGACAGGGCCGGCGAGTGCTCTCGTCTCACGGTCGATAGCGAAGACGAGGGCGAGGTTTATGATGAGTCCGGTACTGTGAAACCAACATACGGATTAAGGTGGCGGCCGCTCAAAGGCGGAAAAGCACTGGTCAAGCCGGTTTTGCCCAAGTGGGTCGATATTACTAGAAGTGCTATTAAAAAACTCGAAAAACACAGTGCTGAAGCCCGAAAAATGGCTGCCTGGTACCATGATAAAGATAAGCGTGGCAATCGTAGCAGGCTTTATCTGCCCGAGGACCTTGAACTATTGCGGGGGCAAAATTTATCGGCGCGAAATATCTGTCAATTGATGGGGTGGTCGACCCAATCTAATTTCAGCAAATTTGTGAAAGATCACAAACTGTCGAGAATCGAAGTCCACGGTGCTTGTAAGCATGATAAAAAGGCCAGTGTAGTCTATCCATTTAAAGAGGTCGAAAAGGCTATTCTCAGCAAATTGCCCAGGTTTTTCCCGTATATTTCGAACGAAAAGGCTCCAGGAATTGAGTGTAGCGAGTCTCTAATGGTCGTTCCGTTGGGGCTTATGGCAAGAACAAAGCCCGGGGTCGGCATGTGCCGGTGCATGTTCGAGGTCGTTTCTTATGACCAAATTAGACAGCCTCTGGCTGGGAGCATCTTCTCTCGGAATGGTAAACTGGGGCCTGATGGTAAACCGTTCAAGCTCAAAACGCATGAGCCTCGACATATGCTCAACACCCTCGGTTTTGGCGCGGGAATGACGGATGAAGACGTGGCCTGGTGGTCAGGGCGCAATGGAATCACGCATAATGCGGACTATGACCACAATTCAAAAGTGGCTAAAAATAAGATACATCGTGATAACGCCGCCCCTAAAAACCCAGATCGCAACGAGGTGTCGGTCAACTCTCCTATCTCCCGCAAAGAATTCCTGCGGAAGTCGGCTAAGCATGTTGTTCTCTCCACCGAATACGGGTGCTGCGTGCATAGCTGGTCAGTCGAGCCGTGTGACAAACTCCGGGATTGTTTGAACTGTACCGAGCATGTTTGCTTCAAGGGTGACACCAAGAAGACCGGTCGCATTCGGCAATGCCTCGTGGACGCGGAGAATAACCTTGACAAGGCTGAAAAAGAGTCTGCGAAGTGTCATGATCGGGAACGCATTCCCGGTGCCAACAATGCCAATCGTTGGATCAACCACCTCCGATTGACAATCTACCGCTTACGCAAACTTGTTTCATATTTGGATGATCCAAGCGTTGCAGAGGGAAGTCCCATTTGGTTCAACGACAAAGGGGAGTACTCGCAATTCAGAGCAGCAACGGAAGGGAGAAGTCTTTTGGGCAATTGGGAGGCGATTGCACTGAGCAATTACGCTCCCACAGTGCCGGCGTCGGAACTTATCGGAGGTGGTAAATGACTAATAGAAAGCAGCTCAGCGTTACTGATCAGGAAAAAATTATTTCCGCCATTAATGGCTGGGATACCGAGAAACTTACTTGGGTCTTGCTGTGCGGGAAGGTTAAACAGCTGCTCAAACGGTCAATATCGCGTCAAGCGCTGGAACGTAAGGAATGTATTTATACAGCATACTTAGAGCGGAAGAAGGACCTTAGATCGGGTATTGGCAAACCTGTTATCGGTAAAACTGATACTGAACAAAAGCTGCTGGATAAAATTGATCGGCTGGAAAAAGACCTTGCTGCCGCGATGAAGCAAAATAACGAATTTTACCTGCAGTTTCGCCTATGGTCTAAAAACGCTTTCGACCGTAAGGTAACCGAACAAATGCTCAACCAAGAATTGCCGCCAGTTGACAAGGAACCTAGTAAGATCCCCGAAAAGAGGGAAAAAAAGAACGCCCGCGCATCAAAAACGAAAACTTTGCTCAGGTTGTCAAAGCCTTTATGATGGGTTCAGCATACTGCCCCCAGGATGGCTTCGAGTCCGCACGGGTTCTCGCACATGCGAGGTGCCTGTTAATGTTACCCGTAGTTGTTTGCCCCGCTCCGCCCTCCTGGCAGCGGGGCTTTTTTTATTCATACGGTGTGGTGCGCCCCCCTGGCGCTTAACTCAGTATGCGTTTAGAGGGGTCGCCTCAGAAAACGGAAAATATAGCACGTTAAGGGAGGGCATTTCAGAAACGGGTAGATTACGTTAGGGGAGCACCTTTAGTCATGTCGTGGCATGGAAGGAGGGGTAGTGGTGTGGTCGCTTCTACAATTGGGAAATAAGGCACGTTATCCGATCAACATGATAGTTCCTCGAAAGATATTTTATCCACTAACTGTCGCTTCTCATGGTGAAGATATTCACCTCTGAATCCTTGAAATGTTTTTGAGTGTTTCCCCTACCACCTGCAAAGTCTTCTGGAAGTTAATCGGCTTAGCAATATAGGCGTCCATGCCGGCGGCGGAACACTTCTCTTCAGCTTCCTTGCCAGCGTGGGCTGTCATGGCGATAATGGGAGTGTGACCGCCGCGCTCCTGCTCCTTATCCCGGATGACGCTGGTTACCTCAAACCCATTGAGCCGCGGCATCTGCACATCCATCAGCACAAGGTCATATCCCCCCTGTTCCCACATTTCTATCGCCTTCTGGCCGTCCTCAGCGAAATCAATTTCGTAGTGTGACCGTTCGAGCATCAAGCCGAGAATCTTCCTGATGGTCGGATCGTCTTCGGCCAGCAGCAGACGCGGAAGCCTTTCTCCCGCTGAGACTGGAGATGTTTCAGTTGATAGGGGTTCAATCCTTAATAGGGACCCGTTTTTGAGGGGGGCTTCAGCCAGGGTGAGGGTGAAAGTGAAGGTGCTGCCTACCCTCTCTTCGCTTGTGAATGTGATCGCCCCCCCCATACGTTCAACGATTTCCTTGCTTATGACAAGACCAAGACCAGCACCGCCATAACTGCGGGAATGCGAGTCGTCCGCTTGGCTGAAAGCATGAAAAAGAAGATTTTTCTTGTCGTCAGGAATGCCGATACCGCTATCTTTTACGGTGAAGGTAACTTCCAGCTTGCTGTCGAGTGTGTTGTCGCCCCTCGTGACCTGCAGCTCTACCCTGCCTTTTGGGGTAAACTTGATAGCATTGCCGGCCAGGTTCGTCAAGACCTGGTTGATCCGTGTTTGGTCACCAATCAGAGTCTCCGGCACGTCGTCAGCCACCGTGCAATCAAGGTCGATCCCTTTGCCTTTCGCGACGGGGAATAGGATGTTGCACGTATTTTCCACACATTTGCGAACAGAGAACGGCTCTTCTTCTATAGACAATTTGCCTGCTTCAATTCTTGTCAGGTCAAGGATGTCGTTGAGAATTCTGACAAGGGATAATGCTGATTTTTGGGAAATTTCGATAAATTCCCTCTGCTCCGGTTCGAGGTTGCCTAAAAGGACGAGATCGAGCATACCAAGAACGCCGGTCATGGGGGTGCGTAGTTCGTGGCTCATGTTGGCAAGAAATTGACTCTTGGAAACAGTGGCCGCTTTAGCAATTAGAAGTGCATTTGACGTTTTTTTTAACTTCCGACGGTCTGCTGCTGCTTTTGCCACCTTCGTGCATGCCGCTACAGCAGCCGCAGCCA
>Ga0209123_1002324_pt1 | contig 16348 bp, 14 predicted proteins | sample BarGraIncu00431A_FD_184500 | JGI IMG/M metagenome (GOLD analysis project Ga0209123, IMG submission 184500) | Arctic peat soil microbial communities from Barrow, Alaska, USA - Barrow Graham LP Incubations 004-31A (SPAdes) (version 2) | ecosystem: Environmental > Terrestrial > Soil > Wetlands >...
CCGTTTTTCTCAACCAGATCATCAGCCAGGTAGTTCAGGTTATTAAACTGATCCTTCTGAAAATCACGAATGATATGTACCAGGTAACTAAAGATGGCGCAGGGTCTGGCAGCATCCATCACATCAAAAGAAGGTAAATCATATTGACCTCCTTTTAGTGTGACACCGCTCAAATGAACAAAAATGGCAGCGGGGGCAACGGAAGCACCTTCTGCATAGTCAAGAAAGGTTTGCAGGTTTGCAAAGCCGTCGTGATGAATGTCGTAAATCATCGACCTGGCAAAGGCTTCCATGGGCCCTACCGGAATTTTGAAGCGCTCAAAGGTTTCAAACAACTCCTTTTGTTTCGGATCGTTTTTCGTTTTATGGACAATGGAACCAATCCAATCTTCAACTTCAGTTGTAAAAGGGCCCTTTTCATCCTCTGAAATCACTTTGTGGGAAGCTTTGTAATTATCTATCAAGTCGTCTATTGTACGCATCAATTTGTAACAGACTTTGGCAGCATCATACCTGTCTGAGTCCCAAAAATTGGCCGCAATAAGTATGTTTGGATGATCCTTGATCTGATTGAAATCAAGGGCATCGAAAATTTCCATATAATTTTCTGACACCGTGTTCATTTACTTGTTTTTAAAATAGTACACTAATTTTGCGTCTCTCAATATCCGTTCAGTCGTAAGTTTAGAAGACAACAGCACCAACGGTATTCCATTGCCCGGATGTGTGCTTCCTCCTACAAAATACAGGTTCTTATAACGATCATGTCGGTTGTGTGGCCTAAAATACCCCATCTGCAGGATATTATGGTTGACACTTCCAAAAACAGAACCTTTTGCTACGTTGTAAAGATTGTTCCAGGTTTTAGGCAAATAACAAATTTCAAACTTGATATGTTCTTCAATATCTTCCATACCTTGTTTTTTTAATCGGTCAATCACGGCAGAACGGGCTATCGTTTTTAGCTGATCCCAATCCTGTTCTCTTTTCGGATCAAGATGTCCAACAGGAACAATAATGGATAAGGTATCCTGATTGGCAGGAGCTGCAGAAGGATCAGAGCAGACCGGTGCATGAACATAAAAGCTTGGACGATTGCTCATGCCATTCTCTTTAAATATTTTATCTATGCCTTCCCGGAAAGGCTCTAAAAAAAACACGCTGTGATGTGCAAGTTGAGTGTAAACCTGATCGAGTCCCCAATGAAAAACGATGGCAGAACACGAATATTTTAAATGCTCCAAACAGTCTGAACGTCTTTTATCTGGCAGCAATTCACGATAGACATAAGGCAAATCAGCATTTGCAACGATAATATCAGCTACAGCTTCAGATCCATCGTCAAAAATGACACGTTCAGCCTTATGCTTGTTTACTGCAATTTCAACAACCGGTTTGTTGTAAAAAAATTCAACACCCATACTTGTTGCCGTCGAAATCAGTTTTTCGACAATACTGTACATACCTCCTATCGGAAAAAGTGACCCTTCAGTCAATTCCAAAGCCGGTAAAATCGAAAACAAGGCCGGAGACTTAAACGGATCTTGCCCGACATAGATGTTCTGAAAAGTAAAAGCAACTTTCAAATGAGGATGTTTGAAAAATTTGCCGACATACGTGATATGCCTGATGTGGGTTTTTATTCTGAATAAAAGCCGCACATTTTTTAAATTTATAAAATCGAAAAGGGAATAGAAATTTCGTCCCAGAAGTCCATCCAAGGACCATTTATACATTTGATAAGCTCTTGAAATGAAAATTTGGAATTTTTCAGAACTACCGGGTTCCATTGCTTCGAGTTGCGACTTCATATCCTTTTCGTTGGTCGTAAAGCTAAAAACGTGTCCATCGTCGAAGAATAATTTGTAAATAACCGGCAAAGGTTTTACGGTAAAGCAATCTTCGAGTTTCAGGCCCAACGATTCAAAAACCTCTCTATAAATGCCTGGCATTAAGAAAATTGTGGCCCCAAGATCAAACCGGTGTCCGTCGCGGATTAGTTGTCCGCATCGTCCACCCGGAGATGAATTCTTTTCATACACCTTCACTTTATAACCATTTCTGGCCAAACTGATTGCCGTTGCAATTCCCCCTACTCCTGCACCAATGATAACGGCTGATTTATTTTCAATCATACTCGATTTATTTTTACCCAAACCAAATTCATAAAAACAGATTTCGGGTGCAAATCTAATATTATTTTTCAAATAATATTACATAGGAAAAGGCTCCCAAAATGTTTAATCAAACATTTTGGGAGCCTTTTAAACAGTACAGCTTCAACGGTATAAACCCTATTCTTTCTTATTTTTGCTGATAGGCACAATTCCTGCCATTTCCCCAATAATATTCACCAATTCAGATCCTGTTGGAACAACAATCTTTGTATTGTTTATCAAGGATGTTTCCATAGCCTCCAGCTTTCTCAACAATTGAGCATTTCCGATAAAATATTTATCAGCTGCTTCGTTGACCAGGCGGATTGCTTCGGCTTCACCTTCAGCATGCAAAATTTTTGATTGTTTATAACCTTCGGCTTCTTTTATCTTGGCACGTTTCACACCATCGGCGACAGTTTCGGCAGCAGTGGCAGAATCTATGGCTGCAATTTTTTCATTTTCAGCTTTGACCACTTTGTTCATGGTTTCCTGCACATCTTTGGGAGGATCGATTTCTTTCAGCTCTGTCCGGACTATTTCGATTCCCCAACTTTCAGTTTCTAAGTGCAAGGTTTTGTATAGTTCAGAATTAATCTTACCTCGTTCACTGTTTGCCGACTTCAAAGTCAACGTACCAATGATGTTACGCAATGTCGTGCGTGCCAGATTGACTATTTGCCATTTATAGTTGTTGACATGGTATATGGAACCTTTAACACTTTCTTCGTCCGATTTAACCTTGAAATAGACTTGAGCATCGACACTGGCATTCAGGTTGTCGTTTGTGATGATTTCCTGTGGCTCAGCATTGACCATTTGTTCGGTAATATTGACGATAAACATCCTGTCAATGATTGGAATAATCCAATGAAATCCTGGGTTGGCAAATTTATTATACTTTCCAAGTCTTTCGATCAAGGCACGTTCTGTGGGGCGTACAATTCTGATTCCAATCAGGAATAGCAGTACAATAGGAATTAATAGATAGGAGTAGATCATTTCATTAATTTTATGGTATTTTTAGATAACATCCGAGGTATGAAATAAGTTCTCGTTAAAATGATTTATTAAATAATGCTGATACTTGAATATTAGATAACATCCTCGATGACAAGATCTTTTAAAGCTTTATCAAGTGCAATCAAATCGTGTTTATATTCGTATTTAAAGGAGATCCATCTACCTTTGCTCTCCAACTTATATTCTTCCAGTTTTGTTTTCATTTCGGAGTTTTTTTGATTCAACTCGTTTACTTTGGAATGATATTTAGCGACCAATTCACTTTGAGCGACTGGTATTTTTTCCCTGAATTCAGCAATGAACATCGCATTTTGGCTGATTTTATCCAAAGACTCCATTTTGAAATCCTGGATAGAATCATTCAACGTCACTGCCTGCTTTTCACGAGTCTTTACGAGATCTTCCCTGTCTTCTTTTGCTTTATCACGAGGATCCTGAACTATTTCAACCGAAGAATCAGTCAATTTAACCTCAAACTCAGCTTGTGGCAAATTACTCAAATTTGATTCACTTAACATCGTATAATTATATTAAATTATGAACAGTCGCAGTACGAATGAGTTAGAAAATGGCTTAACAGCCACAAGCTCAAAGGTAAGCAAAATATGGAATTATCCTCTTTGTGATCTACTTTCTACAAAAACTGGCTTTTTTTTCAGAATGAATTTAGTCGGAGCTTCGGTTTTTCTGGAAGTATCGCTGTTTATTGAGGGTCTTTTGGTTTCCGTTTTGGCAGAAGTAATTCTGTTTCCGGAGTTCCTTTGGGGACGTTGATGTTTTACCTCTTTGACAATGGTATGATTCATCAATGGATAAGGATGCTCATCATTCACCGGTATCTTTTTACCAATCAATTTCTGAATATCTCTCAGATATTCCTTTTCTTCTTCTTCACAAAAACCAATGGCTATGCCACTTGCACCTGCTCTACCTGTACGTCCGATACGATGGACGTAAGATTCCGGAATATTTGGCAATTCATAATTGATGACATGGGTCAGATCGTCAATATCAATACCTCTGGCTGCAATATCTGTCGCAATCAATGCACGGGTCAATTTACACTTGAAATTGGTCAGTGCATTCTGACGTGCATTCTGTGATTTGTTTCCATGAATTGCCTGAGATGTTATCCCGGCTTTAATCAATTCCTTGACCACTTTATCTGCACCATGTTTGGTACGGGTAAAGACCAAAACCCTCTGAATGCTCTTATCTTTCAAAATATCAATGAGCAAATCCTTCTTGTTTTCTTTATCAACATAATAGATAACCTGATTTATGGCATCCACTGTACTTGAAGCTGGAGTCACTTCCACTTTGGAAGGATTTCTCAGAATGGTTCCGGCCAATTGTATAATGGCCGGTGGCATGGTTGCTGAGAAAAACAAGGATTGTCTTTTCACCGGCAACTTGGCAATTACTTTTTTAACATCGTGTACAAATCCCATATCCAACATCCGGTCTGCTTCATCCAAAACAAAGAACTGAACGCTGTTCAAATTAATGTAACCCTGATTCATCAAATCAAGCAAACGACCGGGTGTGGCAATCAATATGTCAATACCCTTACGCAGTGTATCAACCTGTGATTTTTGATTCACGCCGCCAAAAATAACCTGATATCTTAAGTTTGTATTCGCTCCGTAGCTTACAAAACTTTCTTCAATCTGTATGGCCAACTCTCTTGTTGGCGTTAAAATCAAACTTCGGATAGCCCTTTTCCCGGGTGCCAAATTTTTATCCTGACAAAGTAACTGAATAATTGGTACAGCAAAAGCAGCGGTCTTACCTGTACCCGTTTGAGCACAGCCAAGAATATCTTTTCTATTTAAAATTAATGGAATGGCTTCTGCCTGAATCGGTGTTGGTACTGTGTATCCCTCTGTTCTTAAAGCCCCGAGGATAGGCTCAATCAAATTCAAATTTTCAAATGACATTATCTGTGTAATTAGTGATAGACCGGAATAAAATAGTAAAGTTCATAATCACCGGTCTGATGAGAAGGAAATTCTTGTGTGTTAGACTTTGGATTGGGAATACTAAATTTCAGAAAACTTTAACGGAAGGAATGCTAACATACAACTACGACCTGATTTTAGAAATCGGTACAAAGATACTTAAAATTTTCCACATTGGCCAATTCAAGGAAACTGGTCAATGAAAGAAACCCCTGATTTGCTTATTTAACAAAAAAATTTATATCTTGAGCCCTTTCTGGCGGGTTTAAAAAATTAAGTAATATGGCAGAAGCAATAGCACATAGCCCATTTATAAACATACTTGGAATGACTCCCAATGAAATCCAAAGTCATGGTGAAAATCTGGAAATTCACTTCAGTTTTGCCGAGGGGCCCTTTGGTAAAATGATGATTGCTTCTACTCAAAAAGGACTTTGCTATTTAGGTCTTGTCAATGATGAGATTGTAGCTTTGGAAGCGTTAAAAGGAAAGTTCCACAAGGCTATATACAAAAACAAGGTGGAAATCATGCATCAAAATGCCATGTTACTTTTTTCTCAGGACTGGAGTATGGTTCATCAAATCAATTTACACCTGAAAGGCACCCCTTTCCAAATGAAAGTTTGGGAAGCTTTACTGGAAATCCCATTGGGGAAATTGGTGACCTACGGTGAAATAGCAAAAAAAATTGGACACCCAAAAGCCTGCAGAGCTGTTGGTACTGCCATCGGTGACAATCCCATCTTTTATTTAATCCCGTGTCACCGTGTCATTCAGGCCAGCGGTGCATACGGGAATTATTTCTGGGGACCGGCAGTCAAAGCCGCTATCATCAAATGGGAATCGGCCAGATAAGTTCAGTTATAAGCTTATTTCATTAAATCAGCCAGACTTTCCGGAAGATAGAACGTATTGTTCTTATCCACATAAACGACTACAGTTTGTAATTGAATCTGTTTTCCATTCAGATTTACGACGTTGGAATTCGCTTTAACTTTAAGCACATTGTTTCCATTCGTTACCGTCAAAACCGGATGATTCTTTTCCGTATCTGCATTGGAGGAAAAAGTCATTCCCTTAAACACCTGAGTATGTTTGGCAAAATAGCGCGAAGTCATTTGTGGAAGTTTATTTTCCAATTTGAGCAGTTTGCACAAATAATCATTAATTTCAAAGTTGTGATAAACACCTTGCAGCTGATTCTTTTGGGGATGATAAGATGCTAAAAAAACTTCCTCACCGGTATGTCCACCTGTAGTAAAACCAAAACAAGTGGGTTCATTCATGATTTTTATCAACAGGGAAGAAACATTGCCACTCTTTTTTTGATCTTTTGGCAAAGTACTTTTTGAATAGTCACTGCAACTGTTTAGTTGAGTTAACTGATCGTCCGTCAATTCCAGTTGCGTATATTTTTTCACAAGGTCTTTTGCAGCAGAAAATTCATTTTCATTCAGAATATTGGTGAGACCTTCCGCTGTTTTAGTATAATGAGTCACAGCATCAAACAACTGATCTTTGGTGAGCGTTGAATAACCCGGGCAACGGTTACTGCCAATGCTAAATCCACTGTTACCATGATCCGGCAGGATAACGACAGCAGTATTTCCATCCTTACGGGCAAAATCCAAAGCAACTTTACAGGCCCGGTCGAAGGCCAGAAAATCGGTTATCATTCCTATTGGGTCGTTGGCATGAGCAGCCCAATCCACCTTGCTACCTTCTACCATCATAAAAAAACCGTTTTTATTTTTGGACAAAGTTTCAATGGCTTTGGAGGTCATTTCATCCAATCCTGGAGTAACCTTAGGGTCTCTATCCAAATCATAAGGCATATCTCTGTCGTTGAACAAGCTCCAAAGTTTTTTTCCGTTGAAATTGCGTAAAGCATTTACATCATCCAGTTGGACATCGTAACCGTTTTCCTTCAGGAATGCCTGTTGGTCTTCTTTTAAAAGACCAACGCCTCCTCCTATCACAACATCGAGATTGTTGTGAACCATCTGGGAAATAATGTTCGTATAGTTGCCACGATTGTAACAATGTGCGGAACAGTCTGCAGGTGTGGCATGAGGAAATTCACAGGTAAAGACCAGACCAGTCGATTTTCCATACAGAATTCTGGATGCTTCCAGAACAGTCATTAAGGGTTGGTAAGCTTTAGTTGAATCCATCGGATAAATGTCGTTTCCAACGTCAACTGTCGGATAGGTGGAAACCCAACCGGTTCTTGAAGAAACACCTGTCATATAGCAGGATGTGGTTGGAGCAGAATCTCCGATGGGTGCATTGGAACAATTTGTACGGACAGTACCGCAGATATAAGGGTCGATGTTCAAATCAGGTTTTGACGGATCAAGTATCCATTGATACCATCGGGCGGCTGAAATTGTTGCCAGGGAGCAACCATCGGGTATCATCAGAATGACATTTTTAACTTGTATATTATCATTCCCAGCGTAAATCTGGAAGTTATTGACCGACAACAAAAAAATGACAGCTGTTGCTAAAAAGGATTTTTTAATCAAACTACCTGAAACAGATAAAATAGTCATACTCATTGATTTAATATGCTTGAAAAAATGGTCTTTTACCAGTAATTGTGTGAAATACTTCCTAGTCTTCTAACCTCTTCCAAAGATACTAATCCTTCTTTAAATATCCTCTTGTTTTTGACTTACAACCTGTTTTTCCATCGGCTATAAGCATCCTGACAGGCATCCATATCCCGAATATTCGGTTCAACCACGCTGATATTTTTTAAGGTAACAAAAGATAGCCTGTCTTAAAAAGCGAAGAGGCCGAACTCTTTAGGAGTCGGCCTCTTGATATTTTTTTTTGTGTTCTTGAAGACATTTTATAATTCTACCAGAGTTTAGCCGGATAAACACCTTCCTGAATTAATGCATTAATTTTGTCAACAACCATAGAACGGTCTTCGGCATAAGTCACTCCAAACCATTTAGATGGCGTATCCAGCACTTTACAAGTTACTTTACCGGCGACTATCAAGTTATTAACCACTAATGGAATAAAATATTCAGCCTTAACATTACCTGCCGTTTCTTTCAGGAATTTTTTAAAAGCTTCTTCCGAATATTGAAAATAATCAGGTGTGAAACCCCACATGTTCATAGAAACCGGAGCATTTTCTTCAACGACAACCATCTGATCGTTTTCATCCTTGAATTTAACCTGACCATCAGTATCACGAAGGATATAGGTACGTTCCACAACAGTAGTCAGATTGGCATTTTCATCTTTTTCACAAATACCGCGAGCCACAGAACCGCTTTCTGAAAGTGTATTTCCTATGTGATACCCAATCATGCAATATTCGTTGGTCTTACCTTCCATTCTTGACAACCAATCAGCTAGAACGGCAAAACTTTCCTTGCCATAAAAATCGTCCGCATTGATGACTGCAAAAGGTTCCTTAATGGCATCTTTCCCCATCAGGACAGCATGGTTTGTTCCCCAAGGTTTCACACGGTCTTCCGGACAAACAAATCCTTCAGGCAAATAATCAAGTTCCTGAAAAACGATCTCAACAGGAATCTTTCCCTGATATTTGTTTACAACAATGCTTCTGAAGTCTTCTTCAAAAGAATGACGGATTACAAAAACCACTTTACCGAATCCGGCACGTGCAGCGTCGTATATCGAATAATCCATGATGGTTTCTCCATTTGGGCCGAGGCCGTCCATTTGTTTGAGGCCACCATAACGGCTCCCCATTCCTGCTGCTAAAACAAAAAGAGTTGGTTTCATAATGTATGTGTTTATTAATAGATTTAGTGTTATTTTTGCGGCTGTAAAAGTACAGATAAATAATTAAAAAAAGAAGTGTACTTTTGCCACTTATTAATAAAAAAAAGTAATTTTATGAAAATACGCTTTTTTTCAATCATCATCCCATTAATTATCAGCAGCATGACAATCGAAGCAAAAACTAAGAGTAACATTGTTTTAATTGAGACCTCTTTAGGCGACATCAAAATCCGCCTTTACGATGAAACGCCTCAACACCGCGACAACTTTTTAAAATTAGTAGAAGAAGGCTACTACAACGACCTTCTTTTTCACCGGGTAATAAAAGATTTCATGGTACAAGGTGGCGATCCCGATTCAAAAGGCGCACCTGCCAACAAGTCACTGGGCTCAGGTGGTCCTGGTTATCAGATTCCCGCAGAAATCGTTTATCCGCAGCTTTTCCACAAACGCGGTGCATTATCAGCCGCCCGTACCGGAGACCAGATGAATCCTGAAAAGAAATCCTCCGGTTCACAGTTCTACATCGTTTGGGGTTCCATTTATACAGAAGCTCAGCTTTCAGGAATGGAAAAACAGAAAAAAGAACAAGCTATGCAAGCTTATTTTGGAAATCTTGCCAGCGAAAGACGTTACACCATTCAGGCACTTTACGATTCAAAAAATCAAGCAGCAATGGAATCCATGCAAAAGGAACTCGCTGAAATGACCGAAACTGAATTTGCCAAAAATCCCGACAAAGGTGGTTTCACAGCTGAACAGAAAAAGGCTTATTCCACCATTGGCGGTACTCCCCACCTGGATGGCGAATACACCGTATTCGGTGAAGTAATTGAAGGCCTTGATATCGTGGAAAAAATCCAGTCTTGTCAAACAGGCGGCAGTGATCGTCCAAAAACCGACATCACCATGAAAATGAAAATCGTGAAAAAATAATTCACGCTTTTAGCAATCTATTGAAAGGGTATCATCAAATTTAAACTTTGAGGCACCCTTTCTCTTTTTAAATTCTAACCCATTCTTTTGAGACATCGTCATACCTTTTTATCGCCCTTGCCGGATTCCCTGCAACTATGGTATAAGCTGGCACGCTTTTCGTCACCACGCTCCCACCGGCAACCACAGCATGCTTCCCTATCGTAACTCCGGCAACAATTACAGAATTTGCCCCAATCCAGGCTTCATCCTCAATGACAATATCCTTGGTACTTACCTTCTGCATCTTTATGGGCATACTTACATCCTCATAGCCATGATTGAGCCCTGAACAAACAATATTCTGCGCTAAAATAACATCATTCCCAACCGTAACCGGGCCAATCAGCACACAACCGAGACCAATCAGCGTCCTGTCACCAATCCTGACATCTCCCACACCATTGTTGACCGTTGCAAAATCTTCTATCGTTGAATCAGCACCCAGACTAAATGCATTGAAAGGCAATACATCCATACGCGCTCTGCAACGAATCAAGGAATGCCTGCCTTTAGAATGTTTAAAAGGATTTACAAAAAGCTTGACCCACAAACGAGGTCTGGCCTGATTTCTTGGCATAAGCATCCACAACAGGAAATTCTTTAATTTTGGAGAGTCTTTCAGTTTTTCTTTAAGTCCCATAGCACCTTATTTATTAAAATTTAAAATTTACTTCGTCATAATAAGCATACACCAACCTTAAAAGGGATTTTCAGACCGGATACGCCATTCATTGGGATACCCATTGTTTGCGCGATTACCGATGTTTTTTATCCAACCAAGCGGATGCCCTTCAAACATCATTAAAACCCAACCCAAAGGGCAAGTTTCAGGTAGAGCCAATGCCTCACGACGCAAATAGGCGATGGATTGCTTCAAATCTAACGAAAACCTTTTAACAGATTCTATTTTAAGCTCATTGGATAAAGCCAGTGAAATATCAGGCAACAAATCCTTCCCTTTCACCTCCCCCATGACTATGCCTGCATGAACAATCCGGAGCTTTTTTTCCAATAGATGAAGAGCAGGTTTATGATCCTTTCGTAAAGCACAAATGCGATCCAGACGGTCATACGAAAAATCAAAAGCTTCAGGGCTTTTTAACAACGCACGTACTGAATCTGGAATTTCCAGTTGTTTTTTCTGGTTGCTGCTTAACTTTACTTTTGGCAATTTACCGGAAGAATAATAGCCTTCCTCCTTTTGTAAAAGTGCTAAAAAGAAGCCTTCACCTTTTGTTTTATGCGGCAAAAAACGATAAACAGGTATATTTTCATCCGAAAAATCCAACAAGGTATATTCCTGTGATTCATCCGAAGTGTAACCCAATGAGCCAGTTATATTCCACTCAGAAGGAACAGGAATTTCCAGCACTTTTGCCCCAAGCTCTTTGCAAATCCAACGAATATTGTCTTCGTCTTCCAGCCTGTTAAACGTGCAGGTACTGTAAATCAGACAACCACCGGGACGCAAGGCAGTCCAAGATTGTTTAAGAATATCGCGCTGTCTGGAGGCACAAAGCTTGACATTATCTTCAGACCATTCGGCGATGGCACCAGGATCCTTGCGAAACATCCCTTCGCCCGAACAAGGTACATCCGTCAGAATTACATCAAAAAAATCTGTCAAGCTTGAAAAAGAAGACGGGTCACTTTGTGTGACAATCACATCCGGGTTTCCCCATTTAATCAAATTTTCGGCCAGAATATTTGCTCTGGTGCGAATCAGTTCATTTGCTACCAAAAGACTACCGGAAGGTAAAACAGAAGCCGCCAACGTTGATTTACCACCGGGAGCAGCACATAAATCCAACATTCTGACCGGAGTATTTCCCAGCACTTCCAGAGCCTGTTTCAAGGCCCGTTCAACAAACATCGATGAAGCTTCCTGCACATAGTAGCAACCGGCATGCAGCAAAGGATCAAAAGTAAACGCCGGACGATCGTTCAGATATCGGCCAAAAGATGACCATGGTACATCCTCAACCAAAAAAGCGGAAAGTGCATCGGGCACCTTTTCACCCAATTTAGTTGGGTTCATACGAATACTGACAGATGCAGGATTTTCCAAAGCAGCATACAAATCTTCAGCCTCATCACCCAATAAATTTTGAGTCTGCTTTAGGAACGCTTCCGGTAAAGACATAGATTTTCCAATGTTTAGTATATGCAAAGATAATAGGAGAATGCGAATATCCCGTAAAGGCATTTGCAGTTCTTCACATTTTCATCGTACATTTGCATTTAAATACATTCGCACCTAAAAATTGAAGCAATGCCAGGCATTTTGTACCTCTTTCCAGTAACATTGGCCGAAAGTCCGCTCGAACAAGTTCTTCCCGAATACAACAGACAATTGATTCTGCCCATCCGGCATTTTATTGTGGAAGAAGTTCGTACAGCCCGTCGATTTCTGAAAAAAGCCGACCCGGGTTTCGATATAGATGCTTGTCAGTTCTATTCACTAAACAAGCATACTACCCCTGAACAAATTGCCGGTTACCTCGAGGCATTGGAAAACGGGTCTGACATGGGACTGCTTTCCGAAGCCGGCTGCCCAGCCATTGCAGATCCTGGAGCTGACATCGTACGCATCGCTCAGGAAAAAAAATACAAAGTAGTACCTTTGGTTGGTCCGTCTTCCATTCTGTTGGCACTGATGGGCTCCGGTTTCAATGGACAACGTTTCGCTTTTGAAGGTTATCTTCCCGTTGAAAAAGATGATCGCATCAAAGCCATCAAAAGGCTGGAGCAGCGTTCATACTCAGAAGATATGACCCAGATCTTTATTGAGACACCTTATAGAAATGTCAAACTGTTGAATGACCTGACGGAAAATCTACGCCCCAATACACGGATATGTGTTGCTTTCGACCTTACTGGTCCCGATGAAAACATACGTACACTTTCAGCCAAGGATTGGAAAAAAGACCAAACGGAACTCACAAAAAAACCTTGCATATTTTTGATATACAAGGGGTAAACATACATAATCAGTTATTAAGGAGCGATTCCAAAAAATCAATTTCACCCTCCAGAAAGGCACTGAAATAGGATTTCCCAAGGTTTTCACGAATTTGAGAAAGCGTCCAGAACTTTCCATTACTTTTATCCAGACCTATCAACTCATTTTCATCCTGAATAGTAAGTACATACAACAGAACCTGCCAGTTGCCAATCTTATTTTCATGTTTGTATCTCAATAAGAATTTTGGAGGCGGACTGTTTGGAAAAAATTTTTTTTGCATCTTTTCCAGTGTTTCTTCTACAGAAAACCCATATTCCATCATACATTCAAAAGGATGATCGTATTTTCCGAAATCCGGACAGAATTCATACGTTCGTGGAGATAAATAAATGTTTCCAGATTTGAAAGTCAATATTCGGATTAAAGGATGATTATAAGTTCCCGGCTTTTCCAGAGATACAGATCTGGCAACACGACCAATTACATGCCCCCCTTCATCAACTACCGGAAGCCAGTATTCCTTTTTATTGATTTGACGTATCATATATATGCGATAGATTATTGCCACAACGACAACGATAACAAGTACTATTACCAGCATAGCTAAAAGTCCAGTAACTGAATTACTGATTTTAGGTAAAAATCCACCGTAATTTTCTATTGAGGCATTCATAGTTCTATACTGAGCATTCTATCCAATGGAACAATCTCTAATCGGTTTTGTTCGAATTTTTTGGATTAAATATGTTTTTCAGCATGATAGGACGAGCGAACCAACGGGCCACTCTCAACAAGTGAAAATCCTTTAAGTAAGGCAATACTTTTATAGTGTAAAAATTTATCCGGATGAATGTACGCCTGAACCGGTAAATGTCTGCGGGTAGGTTGCAAATATTGCCCCAAAGTCAGAATGGAACAACCAACATTCAGCAAATCATCCATTGCTTCAAACAATTCATTTTCCGATTCACCCAAGCCCAACATCAGACCAGACTTGGTGCGAATGCCACCATCCGCCAGTTGTTTTAACACCATCAGACTTCTGTCGTAAAAAGCAGCTGAACGCACTTCTGGTGTTAAACGTTTCACTGTTTCCAGATTATGGGAAACAATATCCGGTTTTTTATCGATGATTTTTTGAATGAGTTCGACCTTTCCCTGAAAATCAGGGATTAAAATCTCAACAGTTATTTCCGGGTTGACCTGCCTTAGAGTTTGAATGACCTGCACCCAATGACCAACACCTAAATCAGGTAAATCGTCCCTGTCCACAGAAGTCAGCACAACGTGCTTTAGATTCATTAACCGAACGGATTCAGCCAACCGAGCGGGTTCCCCGGGATCAGGAGGAAATGGTTTTCCAGTCTCCGTGTTACAGAAACGGCAGGAACGTGTGCAAATCGTACCCAGCACCATAAAAGTAGCTGTTCCCCTACTCCAGCATTCAGCCTGATTGGGACAACGACCGCTCGAACAAATGGTATGCAAATGCTGACCTTCAATAATTTTCCGGGTGTGTATAAAACCGTCGTTTTCCCCCAAACGAATTTTAAGCCATTCCGGTTTACGCACATAATTTGCCATACCGCTTTTTATAAATTCTTGAAGATAAAATCAGCCATCCTGTTGTAAAGGTGCTTGCGATAGGTTTCACCCAGAATGCTGTGATTGCTTGTTGGATACAACTGCATGTCAAATTGAATGCCTGATTGTATTAAAGCCTCAGACATATCTAAACTCTGATTGACTCGCACATTATCATCCAACATACCATGAACAAGAAGCAAACGTCCTTTCAGACCGGCAGCCCTCAACAAAGGTGATCCGGCATCGTATCCCGATTGATTCTCTTTTGGCGTCCTCATATAACGCTCTCCATAAACAGAATCATAATAGCGCCAGTCACAAACAGCACCAACAGCAATACCGGCTTTAAAAACAGCAGAAGGGTTAGTCATGGACATCAGAGTGATATAGCCACCGTAACTCCAACCCCAGATACCTATTCTGGAACCATCTACATACGTTTGCTTTTTAAGAAAGTTTGCGGTTGCAATCTGATCTTCTGTCTCCTGAATACCCAGATTACACCAGGTCGACTTTCGGAAAGCCTCACCCCGACCACCTGTGCCACGTCCATCCACACAGACAACGATGTAACCTTTTTCGGCCAGATAATATTCCCAGTCAAAATCAAATTCGTTCAGTGCTGATTGAGAATCAGGGCCGCTATATTGAATTTGCAATACCGGATATTTTTTATTTTTATCAAAAGAGGAAGGTTTCAACATCCAACCGTTTAACTTTTGTCCATCAGCAGCGGGCAAAGAAAAAAATGTTTTATCATCATATTGGTATTTCGCCAGCAATGATCTGAGCTCATTATTATTTTCAACCGACCGCACTTCAGCTCCAGAGGCATCACATACACTATATATCTGCGGAGTCTTGATATCCGACCATGTCTGCATAAAATAGCTGTAATCCGAATTGAAAGTCGCTTTATTGACACCGGGTCTTGCACTGATTTTCAATTTCTTCCCTTTCATATCAATGCTGTAGAGCGAACGTTCCATTGGGCCATCTTCCGTAGATTGATAATAGAATATTTTATGAATGGTATCACAACCCAAAAAATTTGTTACATCCCATTTCCCAGAAGTCAATTGTTTTTGCAATCCGCCTTTGTCCCCATAAAGGTACAAATGACGGTATCCATCTTTCTCACTTAAATAGGTAAAAATTTTAGTCGAAAATTGTATGGCATCGTACATCGGTTCTACATATTTTTCGCTTTGGTCTGTCAATACCAAGGTACTTTGAGCGGACTTCGGATTGGAATAGTACATTTTGAAAACAGTCTGAGCCCTATTCAAGGTCATCACAGCCAATTGATTGTTGTATCGTGTGAAACGAATACGTGGAATATAATCTTCATCGGCAATAGGTACAATCATCTGTTTGGCCGAACGGGTCTGAAGACTGAAAGCGAAGATAGAAACCGTTGAATTCACACTACCGGCACTGGGATACTTATAGCTGTAAGAACCCGGATAATACGAATTTTTACCAGGTTGGACGACACCAAACAAAGGCATTGTATAGGTCGGTACCGTTTTTTCATTAAACTTCACATAGGCTAAAAACTTGCTGTCCCCAGACCAGTCAAAGGCACAGGTTTCTGCAAATTCTTCTTCATACACCCAATCCGCCACACCGTTGATGATGCTGTTTTTTTCTCCATCAGATGTTACGGCTATTTCAGTACCAAAATCCAACCGTTTAATAAACAGGTTATTCTCCCTTGAAAAGGCGATGGAACGACTATCTGGAGAAAATTTTGCATCCCGCTGAGACCCGGTTTCAGAAAGGGGCTCTAATAAATTTCGTTTGCGGTCATACACCTGAAAATCGGTCGTAAAAGAGTGACGATAAATTGGCTTTTTCTCAGACCAGACAAGAATCTTTGTCTCATTTGGACTAAAAGCATAGCC
>Ga0209123_1002325_pt1 | contig 16345 bp, 14 predicted proteins | sample BarGraIncu00431A_FD_184500 | JGI IMG/M metagenome (GOLD analysis project Ga0209123, IMG submission 184500) | Arctic peat soil microbial communities from Barrow, Alaska, USA - Barrow Graham LP Incubations 004-31A (SPAdes) (version 2) | ecosystem: Environmental > Terrestrial > Soil > Wetlands >...
CGTTGTATATTGTGTGAGATTTATTTCAGAGTAAGCCTTCATCGGCCATCGATAAGTACGAGTCAGTAGTCATAATCAGGTGATCCAGCAGCGGAATATCGAGAATCAGACCGGCTTCTTTTATTTGCCGGGTAATCTTCCGGTCCGCATCGCTTGTATCGAGGTTTCCCGACGGGTGGTTATGGGCAAGAATCAGAGAATTGGCACAAGCTTTTAATGCAACCTGGAATATCACCCGTACATCAACCACCGCACCGGTCATTCCTCCTTTGGAAAGCTGGTGATATCCGAGGATCTGGTTCTGGCGGTTCATCATCAGCATATAACTGAATTCAATGTGATCGTAAGCCGGCCAGATTACTCTGAATGCATCGGCAGCATCTTTGGAGCCGGTCACTTTCATTCGGTCTTTTGCCTTGACATGCGAAGAATAAGAGATTTGTACTTCTGCTATAAATTCCGGAATCATGAGTTTCACCTATGCCCTTAGGATTTATTTTGGCTTCTGGCCCGCCGTTACAGTTAAATTTCGGGCAGACCAGATTGAGCCGGGCGGATTCTTGTCAGGGGCGAATGTCAGTTTCTGTCTTTCGTGGACTGAAAGTGACCGAGCACAAAGTGACGGGAGGTGATGCTCCAAAGGTTGTCATCTGCATCACCGGACGGCCCTTGACTTTTCCGGTCTGGCGATCAATAACTTTGCATCGGAATTTGAGTGTAACAGCAAACTTTCTCTGAACCCTGACTGGGGTTAAAAAAGAAAACCCGCCTGGGAGGGGCGGGGAAAGGGTAATTCATTAACAAGTTGGCTTTAGTAGATATTAGACTTATTGCTATTCACCTCAACAATAATATTATCATAGGTGAAAAAAGAACACTTAGGCAGTTAAACAATATTAAGAACTTACATTCAAATAGTTGCATTGAGATATACTTACGATAAATCTTTAATTTTGTCCAGTTTATTCATTAAAAAACTGGACAAATTATCTTTTTCATTTTAATTATTAATAAAACTTTGATAATGATCAACTAAGAATTAGTCAACTCATTTGCAATCAATTCTGCCTGTTTTAATACCGTTTCAGTAGCCAGCAGCTGCATATCAGGCGGATAACCAAACTTTCTTAAAATACGTTTTACCGCAACCTTCAATTTGGCCTTTACGCTTTCTTTGATGGTCCAGTCAAGGGAGGCGTTCTGCCTGATCGTTTCAGTTAAGACAACAGCCAATTCTCTCAATTTATCCTGTGCCATCAGTTCTTTAGCGCTTTCGTTGTTGGAAACGGCTGTGTAAAAAGCATATTCAAAGTCGGTCAAACCAAGATGTTTGGCTTCACTATCCATATTGACAATCTCTTTGCTCAAATGAATAAGTTCTTCAATTACTTCAGCCGCGGTCAGAATTTTGGCCTGGTATTTTTTAATCGCATTTTCGAGCATTTCCATTAAAGACTTGCCTTTGACAAGGTTCTTTTTCAAACGTGATTTTATCTCATCGTTCAAAAGCTTTTTGAGCACCTCCAGCGCAATGTTCTTGTGCTCCATTCCCTTTAACTCCAACAGGAATTCTTCCGAAAGTATCGAAATATCAGGTTTTTTAATTCCCGCTGCATCAAAAACATCTATTACCTGCTCCGAAACCAAAGCTTTATCAATGACTTGGCGGATCGTGGTTTCAATATCCTCATCCGATCTGCCAGTGTCTGTTCCATCGAATTTAGCAAGCCTGGCTTTTACTGCCTGATAGAATGAAACTTCATCCTTTGCATCCATCGCCTGATCGTGGGGAATCGCAATCGCAAAAGCTCTTGATAAAGCAGTGACTTCATTGATATACCTTTTCTTCCCGTCTTCAAGCCCTAAAATATGTTCTTCGGCTGCCAATATCAGCGAGAGTTTTTGGGATGTTTCAGCATCAAAATAATGGGCATACATGAAACCATGAAATAGCTGAGCAACTACCTCCAGTTTTTCCTGCATGATTAAAACTGCTTGTTCCTGCAAAATAGTCGGATCTCCTTTTCCGCCTGAATCTGCATAAAAAGATAGTGCCTTTTTCAAATCTGCAGCAATACCCAGGTAATCGACAATCAATCCACCAGGTTTGTCTTTGTAAACCCGGTTAACCCTTGCAATTGCCTGCATCAGGTTATGACCCTTCATCGGTTTGTCGATATACAGTGTGTGCAGACTTGGTGCATCAAAACCGGTCAGCCACATATCCCGAACAATTACGAGTTTCAATTCATCGTCCGGATCTTTCATCCTTTCGGCCAGTGTTCTCCGCTGCTCTTTGGTCGTGTGATGTTTGGCAATTTTTGGGCCATCAGAGGAAGCAGAGGTCATCACCACTTTAATTACACCTTTATTCAGGTCATCCGAATGCCATTCAGGTCTTAGTTTGATAATGGCATGGTAAAGGTCTGCGGCAATTCTGCGGCTCATCGAAACGATCATGCCCTTGCCTTCAAATACTTCCTGTCTTTGTTCAAAGTGAGTTACAATGTCTTTAGCTATATTCTTAACCCGATTTTCACTCCCCACCAAGGCCTCCAGTTGTGTCCATTTCGATTTGGCTTTTTGCGTTGTGGTTAAATCTTCTTCATCGAGTTCATCATCCAATTCTTCAACGAGTTTTTTACCTACTTCACTTAAGTTTACCTTTGCCAAACGGCTTTCGTAGTAAATCCGGACGGTTGCACCATCTTCAACAGCCTGGGCGATATCGTAAATATCGACATAGTTACCGAAAACTGCAGGCGTATTGACATCTGTATTTTCGATGGGAGTTCCCGTGAAACCTAAATAAGTGGCATTGGGCAAAGCATCGCGCATATATTTGGCAAAACCGTAAACGATCTTCTTGCCAATTACATTCCCTTTGTTGTCTTTGGCATCAATGGTTTTTGCCTTGAAGCCATATTGTGTTCGGTGGGCTTCGTCGGCTATAACTACAATATTCGTACGATCAGAAAGCAGGTCGTAAACATTGCCATCTTCAGGTTGAAATTTTTGAATGGTTGTAAACACAACACCTCCGGAAGCCACCTTGAGCAATTCCTTTAACTGATTCCGGTCCTCTGCCTGAACGGGTTCTTGCCGGAGCAATTGTTTGGATGCCGCAAATGTGTCAAACAATTGATCGTCGAGGTCATTCCGGTCGGTGATCACCAAAATCGTTGGATTATCCAACGCCAATACTATTTTGCCGGTGTAAAAAACCATCGATAACGATTTACCGCTCCCTTGCGTATGCCAGACTACGCCACCTTTCCGGTCACCAATTGGGTGCATCCTTTCGGTTGGTAAATGGTAATCTACATGTAAATCTGCTGCTATTTTTAGGGGAGTTTCATTTTTAATTGCGTAGACAGAAGCTATGATTGTAGATTCGACTGCTTTATTTACAGCGTAATACTGGTGATAAGCTGCCAGCTTTTTGACGGTAGTAATGGTGGTTATTCCAGTTTCTGCATCCTCCCTTTTCGATTTTTCAAAAACAACAAAGTGTCGGATGATATCCAACAAAGTCTCTTTATTCAGCATTCCCTGGATCAAGGTCTCCAACTGACTGACAAGGTGGGATGCTTCAATTTTTCCATCCGATGTTTTCCACGCCATATAACGCGAAAACCCGGCTGATAAAGAGCCTGCTTTGGCTTCCAGACCGTCGGAGATAATGTTGAAGCCGTTGTAAGTAAACAGTCCTGGGATAATGGCTTTGTAAGTTTCTATTTGCCTGAATGCCGATTTAATATTTGCTTTCTCGTCAGCCGCATTTTTTAATTCGATAACCACCAACGGGATGCCATTCACGAACAACAAAACATCGGGGCGTTTCTTGTTCCGGTTTTCAATGATCGTGAATTGATTGGCCACAACAAATTCATTGTTGGTTGGATCTTTAAAATCAATGAGCCAAACACGGTCACCCCGGTCGTCTCCATCCACTCTTTTTGTAACTGGGATTCCCTCAGTTAGTAAACGATGAAATGTTTCATTATTGGCAATCAATTCAGGCGATGCAATGCGCTGTATTTCCTTGATCGCTTCGTTTTGTGCATCAACCGGAATATCCGGATTTATTCTCCTGACTGCGTGTTTTAATCGTTGAAGTAATAAAACCTGCTCATAATTATCACGTTCCGGATGTGCGCCATCGGAGGCGATATCCGGTCCGTAGAGGTAATGACACCCCAAATCTTCGAGCTTTTTAATTGCCAATAGTTCTATGGCTGATTCGGTTATTTTGGTCATTGAAGTGAGAATTCGTAAAGATGGATAATCTTAATAGCTTTTAATGTTATTGGATTGTTAATGTCGATAAGAACTCGTCGGCGCGTTGCTTAGTATCCGTGTAAACATCAAAAGAGCCACTAAACATTCCTGATTTTATTGGTAGCCACTCTTCTTTTTCAATTTCTGCCTTATCAAAGAAAGCTTTTTGAGGATAATTCTCATCGGTTCTTAATCTGTAAAAATTCCTCTTTTTATAAAGCCCCAATGGAACCCAATTTTTAACAACGATATTATCACCAACAATATGAAGATAATTCAATGATAGTAAATATTCAAAAATGTCAAATGTATCTTTAAAATCAAGTTGATTGAAAATGACTTGACTGAACGATGGTTCTAACTTCTGCTCCAAGACTGTACTTAATGATGTCAAATAAGTATTACCCAGAATTCCAGTTATTACTCGTGCATCTAAAGCTTGCGAATTCATCTTTTCAATCAAATACATTTTTCTCGAAAAATCACCAGTATTTTCAGCAATTTTAATGTTAAATATTTTATTCAATAATGAAAAATTTCTTGACTTTATGGAGGAGATTCCCAAAGCATATAATAGGATCATTGCCGGATAGTAATGAAACCAACAAGTATCTTCATAAGACCGTCCAGATGAGTTATGCGAAGGTTCAGATAGTCGGGATAGAATATTTACAAAAAATTCTTCATGTTCGGGTTTAGCCCAGTAAACTCCATGGATAATTAAGGGTAAAAGAATGTCCAGAGTTTGTTCATAGAATTCTAAACGTGGTTGTAGTCGAACATCAGGCGGTATATTAAAATCTCTTATTTCTTGAATCTTCTTGTAAACATTTTCCTGTTCGTTGCAGAGTAAATCATATAATAATATTTTCCCTTCTTCTTTTACAATGTATTTTTTCAGCCTTGCTATTGCAATATCTGCAGTAAGTGGATGATTATCATTTATTCGCTCTAATGCTTCAACTTTCTCTAATAGCTCAGTGAAAAAATCATCAGCGTTTTGAATTTCAAAATTTTGACCTTTACGATATATAGCCAAATCAGCCAATTCAGATTCACAATTTCCTACGTGAGTCCAAAAACTTCCAAACCTAAAATTTTCAGATTGCCTAATAATATTGAATAGGCCTTCATCCCATTTTCCGGACCAGCCGCAGGATATTAAGCCGTATTCATTTATAATCTGCAGAATATATTTCTTTAGCTTTTCAGGATAATCTGACAGCTCTTTTTTTGTATTAAGGAAACGACTATCCTGATAATCACCATTTATTTTAATTATTGTCAGTTTACTATGTACCAATGGTAACGCTCCATCAATATCATCAGCATGACGAATTACAACAGGTGCAATACCTTCGTTTTGAAGTGCAATTTCAAGCAGTCGATCAAAATTTGTGGTGATTACTACTTTGACATATCCTTTTTTGATCAATTTTGCAATTGATTTATGTGCCTGCGTAGGTTGTTTCAATCCTTCTTCAAGTTCTTTTGAAGTTGGCTCAAAATATGGTTTTAATAAATTGATTCGTTCGGAAGGTGTACTGACCAATTTGCTTAGAATAGTTGAATAATCAGGATCTTCATCATATTTTTTTTTAAACCATTGCACTGGATCTGGATCACAATCCCCTTTATTTACTTCTGCAAGTTGGCTGATCAAATCAATTACCACATCCCAACCAGTCGGAATTCCTGATTTACGTGATACTCCGGATCCAATTAGTAATGCATAAACTCCTTTATTTGAATAAATGGAGAATGCCATAGTCGTAAGCTGATTATTCATTTCCAATAAGTTTAAATTTCAACACTTACCTTCCTTCTCATCAACTTCAGCAATTAGACATTCTTCAGTTATAGAGAGGGCGTGATACTCGGTTTGATGTACACTATTCGGTATATTTATTCCAGATTTTTGTTGACTGGGAGTTGTAAAAATTGTATTCTCTTCCGTTTATTCGATATTCTTTTCTCCAAATAGTAATTTTGTTAATAATCTTCTGGTTATCAATGGAATGTTGATTACCAAAAAGGCTTATAAAAATCTGCTTCAATTTTGTGTTTGAATTAACAATTTCAAAAACGTGGTCATCTTCATCTCTGATGGAATGTCCGAATATGAATAAATCTCCAGTTATGCTTTTCAAACTTGAAAATGACCTTGATAGATATCCATTCTCTTTAATTCTTTTCAATTTATGTTCTTGTGTCCCTTCTGAAATGAAAACTGGAAATTTGCTATTTTCAATAGATTCTTTGACTTGTTGCCCGATTGTTTTATTGCCATTTCGCCAAGTATATTTTTGAATTGCAGCATTTTCATCTTTAAATATGTGCATTGCACCATGTAAATAATATAAATTTTGCTGATGCTCTCGCCCAATTTCCCATGTAACCATTGAATCGTTTTCCAAATCGGTCCGAAAGCCGTCATCAGAAGCAAGTTTATTTGGTTCACTCCCTAAAAAATGCATAAAAACCCAATAAAGTATCAAATCGTAGTTAAAAGTATATTTTCTACCTTCCTCGAAATGGTGCAAAAAATCAAAGCAACTATCATACTGATTAATTGAAATTTGATTCGGATTTTCAGGATGTGATGATGAAATAACACTTATTAGAATTTCTTTCAATTTTTCAGCATCTTCTTTCACTTTATTATAAATGTCCTTTTTTGTATCATAATAATTTAATACCCGCAAACTTTCTGCAAGTTTTAAAACAACAAATTCAAAATCAGATGTATTAAATTCGGAAAATATTGATTTAATCTTGGGGTCTGTAATTTTTTCAGCCAATTTTTTGTAATTAAAGATATTAGGGAAGAGATCAACACTAAACCCATTACCCAAAATTAAATGTTTCTTTTTTGAGGCTCTTTCAATGCAGTCGTTAAAATCTAATATTTCTTCCATCATTTTGGTTTGTTTTCAATTCTTACTTCCCCACTTATCAACTTCAGAGGTAACATTTGCCATCGAAAAGTGCATTTGCGTATAATTAAAATCAATGAACCAACCGGAGTCACCCCAGTCGTCTTCATCCACTCGTTTGGTAACAAGTATTCCGTCGGTTAATAGACGATGAAAAGTTTCATTGTTGGCAATCAATTCCGGCGATGCAATGCGCTGTATTTCCTTGATGGCCTCGTTTTGTGCATCAACTGGAATATCCGGGTTTATTCTCCTGACTGCGTGTTTTAAACGTTGAAGTAATAAAATCTGCTCATAATTATCACGTTCCGGATGTGCACCATCTGAGGCTATATCCGGTCCGTAGAGGTAGTGATATCCTAAATCTTCAAGCTTCTTAATTGCAAATAGTTCAATCGCGGATTCGGTTATTTTGGCCATCGTCTTCTTTGTTAGAGGTCGTTGAACTTAAAATTAGCTTCTTTAATTTTGATCAAGGACAAAATATCTTTGATTATATTCTTAAGTATTATCATCATTTTTTTCATTACTTAAGGCCTTTTCAATTTTCTCGGTCTTTTCCTCCAATTTCCTTTTAGCACTTTTTTCGAGTATAGCTGCAATTTTGCCGAGGCCAGGAATATCAGCAAGTTTTTCAATTGCAATTTGAAGTTTATAACTTTGCTCCAAAGCCTCCATTACTGGGTGATCTGAAGTTTCATAATTCGAAATTAGTTTTCCTGGGTTTTCAGAAGAAGCTTGAAGGAAATTTGTTAGTAACCTTACTTTTAGTTCTTCTGACTGATCCCTATTCCCTATACTAGTTATTTGATTTGATAGGCCTTCATATGTTCTGCTCAACACTTCCTTGTGTGCATACTCTTCAATTAATCTTTTTGAAAGGTTTATTTTTTTACTTGCTGAATAAGTAACCCAAAGTGCTGGGATGTACATTGGGATGATAGCCAATACAAGTCTGGGTAACCTAAATATTACGTCTTCTAGAGAGACCTTTTGAACAAGGAAAATAATGCTAACTACTACTGGTAATATGCTAACTACAATTAGCATATAAATTCCATACATAAAACGCTTCTGTAATTGTATAGAAGCCGCAACTTCATCTTCTTTTTTCTTGGAAAATGCCGAACTTAGACCGGCAGTCAATGCATTTGGCAATAGTTTTCTTATTTCTTCAATAATTATTTCATATTTGCTTTTATGAGTCTTTTCAAAATCCAGGTAATTATTCGCATATTCATTTTTCAAAGTATCAACCTGCTTTTGTGCAGCAGATAGCTCTTCTATAAGTTTGTCAAATGCTTTTTCAAGTTCATTCTTACTACCGTCAACATCTATTTTCTCCCCAGTTTCATTTTCTGCTGTATATCCAAAAATCTCTCTGTGTAGATCATCTATTTCAGTTTTTCTTGTGTTAATAGCGTTTAAAGTAATAGAAGACTTCTTTTGATTCTCCTCAATCTTCTGAATAAATGATTCAAGTTCTGTAAGCTCTTGCTCAAGATCAGGATAGTTTAGGAATATTTCATCAATACCTGCAATTCGTTTTTCAACAGAATCAACCTTTTCTTGAAATTCCGCATTTACATTATCTATTCGAATCTTTGATAGCTCGACTTCATCCTTCACTTCTGAAACATTAGTACTTAATAATTCCGTCTGTGCCTTTAGTTCAATGGCTATATTCAATTGGTCTCTAAGCTTATTAACCAAATCTATTGCCTCCTCTAGTCTTTGTTCAGTTTTGTTTCGAAATTCTGAAGCTCGTTTCGAATGCTCCTTGGCCTCTTTTTCGGTTTCCGGCGTTCTGGTTCTGACTTCCTTTTCAAGTCCATGGGTATACTTTTCTAAAGAGATGATCCTATCCCATAATTTTTTTCTTTCATCTTCCAGATACTTTATCTGTTCGGATTTATTTCCATCAAAAATTCCCATAAGTAAAAATTTTGTATTTATTAATTAATCCTTACCTCCCCACTCATCAACTTCGGCAATAAAGTATCCCGTAGGGCTGTGAGAGTAATGGTTTGGGTTTTATTTTGGTTGATTTTTTTAAATAAAGACTCAACTCTCTCATGGAACTTAATAACCAATTCTTCATTCGGCATTGGGTATTCCAGTTCAAAAAGTAAAGCTTTATAATTAAGGTTTTTTATTCCAGAACTGCCATTTTCGAGATTAAAAAATTCATCTTGATTATAGAGATATTGAATGTAGCAGTATAAGAAGTAGGCAAATTCGAATCTTCTCACCCGAATCATTCTACAAAAATTTGAAAATACCAATGGTTTATTGAACAACCCTTTAATGTCTTTATTGATATAGCAGACTCTGCCAGTAGATTGGGTTTCCGTACCGCCGGAAATCTCAATTATTAAATCGCCCTCTCTGGGTTCAATATTTCGGAACTTCGTTTCTTTTATGAAGCGAATAGGGGTCTTAAGAGGAATTCCAGTATTTAAGTCAGCGATATCAGTTCCACGAATACAATAAACTGATCTTGTATATTCTCCTTCAATATTTTCTTTCCCCCATTCTCCACATACAGTCTCAATTATCCATTTTTCAAATTTTGCATTCTCAAAACCTTCAATAACAGCTCCTTCATTTAATATCTTTTTACCTGGCTCCACAAACCACTGCCTAAAAAGCGTTTCGGCCATTGCTTCTAAGGTGGCGTTTTGGCGTTCCAACAGATCAATTTTTTTGTTCACTGTATAATGAAATTTCCCAATAGGTATTTGTCTTTCAATTGGAATTATTGGTACAAGCATTTTTAGCACTTCTGTTTGCCGTAAACCAAATACTGAAGTGCCACTTGCTCTTCCGTGTATTTGATTTTGAAAGTAATTTGAAGTCACAAATGCGTAGAAGTATTTTGAATCAATAATTTTAGGATTAGTCCTTATACAAAAAAGTCGTTGTCCAAGTACAACTGGAAAGTCAAAATCCCAATAAAGATGTTCGCCTAATGTCGCACCCTCTGATGCTACAAGGCAATCTCCTTTCTGTAAATCTTCCTTCATCCATTTTTTATAGACATCATAAGTAACATATCTAATATCGTCTATATTAGTTAGTTTCCCTTTATGTACATTTTTTGCAGAAATGGTTCTAATACCTTCATTTGTCCAGTCACTATCTAATTTCTTTGGCGTTTTTCCTCTATAATCAATTATTAAATCAATACAATTGCCAAGCTCCATTAATTTTGCATCTTCTGGTATTTTCCCTATTTCTTCTTCTTTCCACTCACTCATTGGTTTTGATCTTTAAAAGGTTAGCGGAAATTTTTTTGACTTCAAGTATGTTTTTCATAGTTTAGAGAAAATAGTTTAAGCGAAATCCTACCTTTTAAATAGTTGTAGAAACAGTTTTGTTTGGTTCGTTAAACAAGTTAATTGGTACTTTAAATTGGTTAAACTGTTGGTATCCAATCAAACCTGAATGTTGCATTTGCCCGACAATAATAGCGGGATGTGTTTCATACCTGTCTGCATATTCCACGAAATCACTGTCATTAAAATGCATATTGGCAGTCAGACTTTCGTAGGCAGCTTGCGGAAATAAATACTTTTGGGCGAATTGGTTAGCTTCCTTTTCTTTTGCTTCATCAATTGGGTTGCCGTGCAAATCTTCAAGAAATATCTCCTTCTTACCATGTTTCAGAATATGGCCCGCTTCGTGGTAAAAGGCAAACCAGAAACTGTCGTTTGTTTTGTAACGTCCAGATAGCTGAATAATCGGATTTTTACCTTTCCACCACGTGGCACCACTGATTGGAGCTTTCGGCAAGCAAGGCGTATAAAGAACAGCGACACCACATTGGGCACAAATTTCCTCTAACTGCTCTTTAAAATCTTCGGGTTGATGAATAACCAATGTTTTTATTTCATACAGAGCACTATTAAAAGCTGATTTATCAAACTCGGGTAGTTTCCGGTTCGCTGATTTATGCTCGCCAATCCGCAACCAGGCTGATATGGCATGAGGACTTTGCGTATTGGCGAGTGATATTTTAAAAGCGGTAGCAACAGCTTCCTTTAAATAAATGTCTTCCCATTGACGTGGAGAGGCAATACAGAAAAACTTTAACAACGAATTTACCAGTTCCGCTTTATTCAGTGTATCGGGCAACCATTCCATTTTTCTCAATTCCCTGACAGGAAACAGGTCTAACCAACCATAGCAACTTTCCAGGAATTCCTGTTGCTCAATATTGGCCAGTTCCATGCGGTATTCGTTTTCGCGGGCCATCCAGAAACTTACAGCGATTCCTAAAACCCGTTCAAGTAAGATGGCCGTTTTCAATGTAATGGGTTCGCGCCCTTTAATAATGTCGTTCAGTTTTTCTTTTGGCCGCCCTATCCTTTCGGCCAATTCAGCCTGTGACATGCCAATTGTATCAATCGTTTCTTGGATCGTGTCGCCCGGAGGAGAAAGTAATTCCTTTTGTAGTTTTAAATCGGAGCTCATAGTGTCGTTTTTTTAGTCCAATTTTGCCTCTGATTTCAAGGCTTAATGGTAATCTTCAGTACCTAAAATCTGTATATCCGTTATTCGGATGCAGTCGATGCTGCTGTCATCTTTAACTGGAACAGGATGATGATCAGGGATGAATACAATTCTGTAATTTCCCGAAATAACAACGGCGAATTCGCCCTTTCTGTTCAGTTTTAATTCATGGCATTTGGCTGCAGGAATCGATTTCAGGACTTCCAGATTATCAGAAGCAGAAATTTCTTTCATCCGCTGATTTACCTTCTTCGCCATTAAGCCAAATGCTTTTTGAATTTCTTTTGCCTCGGTTAAACTGCGCGCTAACTTATTTGATTTAAAAGATATTTTCACTGCAAAGGTAATTTAATTAACGAAAAAGGTTAATGAAAAATAAATATATTTTTAATCCAGATTTATTTTCTTCAGATTCTCAACAATTGCGTTGTTCAGCCTGATCTCTTCTTTCAGCTGTTCTTCAAATTCGGCTTTAAGTTTGGAAAATCTTTCCTTAAAATCGAAATCATCTTCATCATCAGGCAAACCCACATACCGACCAGGCGTTACCACATAATCCAACTCTCTTACTTTATCTATGGGAGCAGAGGCACAGAATCCTGCCACATCTTCATAATTACCATCCTGATTTCGCCAATTGTGGTAAGTACCCGAAATCAGGGCAATATCTTCCTGCGAGAGTTCACGCGTACGACGGTTAATCAAATGCCCTAAGTTGCGGGCATCAATAAACAATATTTCATTACTGCGGTCACGGAAATTACCGTTTTTACGGTCACGTCTCAAAAACCACAATCCGGCAGGAATTTGAGTATTCAGAAATAACTTGGCTGGCAGGTTTACAATACAGTCAATCAAACCGGCTTCAATCAATGCTTTTCGTATTTCGCCTTCACCCGAAGATTTGGAAGTTAAAGCCCCTTTTGCCAATACAATTCCTGCCTGGCCAGTTGGAGCAAGGTGATAGATGAAATGTTGCATCCATGCAAAGTTGGCGTTGCCCGAAGGTGGTGTACCATATTGCCACCGTCCATCAGTCCGCATCAGATCACCACCCCAATCACTCACATTAAAAGGAGGATTGGCAATGATATAATCGGCTTTCAGGTCTTTGTGCGCATCGTTCAAAAAAGAACCTTCGTTGTTCCATTTCACCTGTGAGCTGTCAATACCCCGGATGGCCAGGTTCATTTTGCACAACCGCCAGGTGGTTTGGTTACTCTCCTGTCCGTAGATCGAAATATCGTTGACGCCTCCCTGGTGTTCGAGTACCAGTTTTTCCGATTGTACAAACATTCCGCCCGAACCACAACACGGATCAAATACACGTCCTTTGTATGGCTCGAGCATTTTTACCAGGAGTTCAACTATACTTCGGGGTGTGTAGAACTGACCGCCCTGTTTTCCTTCGGCCAGGGCAAATTCGCCGAGAAAATATTCAAACACATGACCAAGTACATCGGCACTTCTTGCTTTGGCATCACCCAAAGCGATATTACTTACTAGGTCTATCAATTCACCAAGACTTGTTGGATCTAAATTTTGACGGGCAAAAACTTTTGGCAAAACTCCTTTCAGCGAAGCATTTTCGGTTTCGATGGCATCCATCGCCTCATCCACAATCTTGCCTATTCCTGTTTGTTTGGCTTTCGATTGTAAAAAAGTCCAGCGGGCATCCATTGGTACGAAGAACACATTTTCGGCTTTATATTCGTCTTTGTCCTCCGGGTCTGCACCATTTGCCTCATCTTCTTTGAGTCTTGAATAAAGCTCTTCAAAAGAGTCGGAGATATATTTCAGAAAGATCAATCCCAAAACCACATGTTTGTATTCGGCTGCATCAATATTTTTACGGAGTTTATCGGCTGTTTTCCAAAGTTGCTTCTCTAAAGGTTCCTCGGTGTTAGTTTTTGTTGTTTTTGCCATTCTGTGGTTTTCATATTTTTCTTGTTTAACAACTCCAAAGTTAATTTAATAATTTTCATCAGTGGCAAAAATAGAGTAAGATTAACGGCTCTTTTGCAAGGTTATTTTCACGTTTTTGTTTGTATGGTACACAATTTTGTCAATTTACAGCTGATAAAAACATAACGACCAAAAGAAAAGCCCCTTTCGAAGCTTTTTCTGATCAGCAAGTGGCGGTATCCTGCTCATCATCGATCAAATTCCAGGTGGCATATTCTGCATTTTCTTCCTCCCATGCTTTGAGGCTGGCTGAATCGGAGATGGGATTCCAATTAAAATGAAAATGAGATTCATGGTTTTCAATAGTGTGATTCGCGGAGGTTTTTGAAGCTGTTTTCATGATACAAAAATTTTAAGTTTAAAAATTATATGCAAGTGAACAGCTTGATAATTAGAGGCAGGCAAGGAGGAACTGGAATACCGGATCCGTCAGCTGACGGAGAGGATATGCCGGGAAAATCCTTTCGTGAGTGAAACGTTCGCGCGGGGATCAGAGCTAACTTAGCATAGAATTTTAACTGAATTTGTCATGAAGACAGTGGAACATCTGCAGAAATAACACCGAAAACCCAATCTTCACGACCAATTTTAAAACCGAAGATGCTGCCAGGCATGGGTGAATCAATTAAATGCTTTGCCACCTGTCGTTATGGGAGTAGGATACCGCACAATTTTAAGAAAAGCTTTTCCCGGGTCTGACTTCCCGGGGAGTGTATTTGATTTGATTTTTTTGAAGAACAAAAAAAGGGCAAACGCCCTTTCCTTTAAAATGTCCAGTGATCCCAAAGTGAAGTTTGTTCAGCTTCTGCTTTTCCCGGCTCTGGTAACGTCAGATCCTTTGATTTGACTTCCGGCAGACGAAGCACTATGTAACTTTCTGCTTCATGGATTTCCCGGACAAACGGAACGATATGCACCGGATGAGTATCAATCTGCCATCCGCCATAGAACCGGTTACGCGTATCCATCAAGGCTACTTCACCAATCATGCCATTCAGACAAAGATTGATGACAGCCATCAGGCAACAGGTACTGTCTATATCTGCTCCGTAAAAACTATTCATCCGGCTGATTTGTGCAGCAGCCAATAACATCCGTCCCGATCCGCAGGCACAATCTTCAACTGTCTTACCGCTGCCGATCGGATTGGTAATGATGGCCATCATATTGCAGATGGACTGTGGAGTAAAAAAAACGGTCCGTTCCTGCCGATCGAGAGATGATCCATAAAGAAGTCACCCAGGCAATCTTTCAGGAACTCCCATCCTGCCTCCCGTACCTCCGTTTTTTCTTTTGTTTCTTCTTCATTGGACGGTTGTTATCATCAGAAATACTTACAGGTTCAGGGTACAGGAAAGCAAGCAGGTCGCTCATTACATCGCCGATGTCGGAGACGGTTGTTTTTTCAATGCGGAAGGTATCGTCCGGGATTAAAGTTTTCTGCAAATCGGCAGGCGCATACTGCGGCCCGCCGAAACGATCATTAAACACATTGGCCGAAAACTCTTTCCCGAGTCGGGAACCGTTAAATACACAGCGGTCATTGTGGTCGATAAAGGTAATCCCATAGATACGCCCCTGGTCGTTACGGCGCACTACCAGATCAATGTTCACTGCCTGTAACTTCGCCCGTAACTCGCTTTCGCTGCGGGAGGTATTAACAATGCCAGACACGATCATCCGCGTGCGTTCCCTGAGGCCTTGCTGTTTTATCTCTTTGCCGGATTTTCCCATATGTTTTTCCAACCCTCCGTAACCAACCGACTTACCAAACAGTGAGGATTTAAGCGGTGTGCCGACTTTATTTCCATCCTTGTCCAATGCTGAATACACCAATCCACGGTACGGTTTTCCCCTTACTTCTCCTTTGACTTCTTCCAATCCGATATTATAAAGAGAAAGCAAAGCGCGGTATTCTCCCAGCGATTGGAACTTATAAATGGCTGCCAACGGTTTTATTACCGCAGAAATCTGCTTTTTAAGGTTACCTTGCGCAGGATCTACCGGTGTGAGTTGCCATAATTCTGGCTGCTTCTGCCCCGGTGCAGGAATCAACCCGTATTTCTTTTCCAACAGTTCAGTAATCTCCTTGCTGCGCCTATGCTCGAAACTGTCCTTTATTAATTTGCCTTCACAATCCACCCGCAAGGAAACGATGTGTATATGATCTCGCCCAATGTCCTCGTGCTTGAAGATAAGGTATGGTTGACCGCCGTAGTCCAACCGCTCCATGTATTCACGCCCGATGTCCGCCAGTTGGTTGTCTGTCAGTTTATCTTCGGGATGTGGGTTAAGTGAAATATGTATCACCGGTTTTTTAGTGGGCAGGTGTTCCGACGATGGCAACCAGCGTGCAAAATCCATGGCACAATCCGATACGCTGAACTGTCCATCTTTCGGCTCACAAACAAGATTCGAAGCAAGGACTTTTCCCAATCCTTCGTCCACCTTCTCCTGGTTGTAAGCCAGCGCACCGTAAAGGCTATTCCCGGTGTTTATTTTGGCTATCATTTTCCAATTATTGTTGATTCTGAATGATTTTTCCCGGATTTATTTCATCATAAACTTCTCTTTAAAATCCTGAGAAAGCTTTACAATTTGCTCGTTAAGTACCACCAGTTCCTTTGTAATACTTTCCAATCTATACA
>Ga0209123_1002326_pt1 | contig 16344 bp, 10 predicted proteins | sample BarGraIncu00431A_FD_184500 | JGI IMG/M metagenome (GOLD analysis project Ga0209123, IMG submission 184500) | Arctic peat soil microbial communities from Barrow, Alaska, USA - Barrow Graham LP Incubations 004-31A (SPAdes) (version 2) | ecosystem: Environmental > Terrestrial > Soil > Wetlands >...
CGTCAGTTGTATCATGAACAGCGCCCCAGTCAGATATAACTACGCCTTCATATTTCCACTCTTCCTTTAACACTTTGTTTAAAAGGAATTCGCTATGGCTACAATGTTCACCTCTTAGTTTGTTATAGGCACCCATTATTGAATATGAATTTCCCTCTTGCACAGCTGCCTTAAAGCCTGGAAAATATATTTCATTTAAGGCTCTATCCCCTACTTCTACATTAACAGTCATCCTATTTGTCTCTTGATTATTCACAGCAAAATGTTTTACGCAAGCTGCTACGTCATTTTCTTGAACTCCTTTAATAAGAGGAACTGCCATTTTAGATATAAGTAGAGGGTCTTCACTCATATACTCAAAGTTTCTACCACACAATGGAGTTCTAACTATATTAATTCCAGGTGCAAGAATTATATCTTTACCTCTTCCCCTAGCCTCTTCTCCCAATGCATTACCGAGTTCATATGCTATATCTTCATTAAAAGATGCAGCGAGTGCAGTATAGCAAGGAAAATATGTTGCAAAATCATCATTATTATTCAAGTCCTCCCACCTATCATTATAATAATCTTTTCTCACTCCCATGGGACCATCAGACATTTTTAACTTTGGTATATTAAGCCTTTCAACTCCTGCAGTGGCAAAAAGTCCATTACCATGAATCATTGACACCTTTTCCTCTAAAGTCATCTCATTTATTAATTTTTCTATTTTCTCTTCAACTTTTCCGGTCCCTTTTGATTCCATAATAATTCCCCTTTTTCAATGTGTTATTCTATCTAAGATAAACTACATATTATCGACTTTACTCCTGTATTTGGGATTACTTTAGTTCCTAATTCTTCAACTTTGCAAGTGGCGCCATTTATAACTTGCATTTCAAATACTCCTCTAAATAGAATACTAAATGGCTTATCCGTAGCCTCAATTTCAATATTTATAACTTTATTATCTATGCATACATCAACCTTAAGTTCTGGTTTACCCGCCATATTAAAAATTGTTGTAGTGGCTTTTATGCTTTCTTCTAATTCAAAAACATGTAAAGTTACCCCACTTGCGAAATCATAATCCGGTTTAGTATTTTCATTTCCCACCGCAATAATGCTACCTGGCCTAGCCATCAAAGGTATACTCATATATCTATGTTTTTCCTCTATCCATGTTCCTCCAGCTACCTTCTCTCCAGTAATAAAATTAGTCCACATTCCTTTTGGAAGGTAATAACTAGCTTCTCCCCTATCATTAAATATAGGAGCTACAAGAAGAGAATCTCCAAGCATATATTGTTTATCTATATAGTTACAAGCTACATCCTCTTCAAATTCAAGGATCATGGATTTCATAACAGGAAGTCCTGATTTAGAAGTCTCATATGCATTTTTGAATAAATATGGCATCAAACTACATTTTAACTTTGTAAAAAATCTTACAACATCACAAGCCTCTTCGTCATACACCCAAGGAACTCTATAGGAAGTACTACCATGTAATCTGCTATGAGAAGATAGTAATCCAAAAGCCGCCCAGCGTTTATATACATCTGCACTTGAAGTACTTTCAAACCCACCTATATCATGGCTCCAAAACCCAAAACCAGACATGCATAGAGATAGTCCACCTCTTAAACTTTCCGCCATGGATTCATAATCTGCTGAGCAATCTCCGCCCCAATGTACTGGAAATTTCTGGCCTCCAACAGTAGCGGATCTTGCAAATAAAGCAGCCTCTCCTTCTCCTCTTTTTTCTTTAAGCACATCGAAAACGACTTTATTATATAAATAAGTATAATAATTATGCATTTTTATTGGATCTGATCCATCATAATAGACTACATCTATTGGTATACGTTCACCAAAATCTGTTTTAAAGCAATCTACACCCATGTCTAGTAAAGCTCTTAACTTACTTGAATACCATGCGGAGGCTGCTGGATTTGTGAAATCAACAATTCCCATACCCGATTGCCACATATCCCATTGCCACACATCGCCATTAACTTTCTTTAATAAATATCCATTTTCCATAGCTTCATCAAATAGTTTTGATTCCTGTGCTATGTAAGAATTAATCCATACACATATTTTTAGACCTTTCTCCTTAAGCCTTTTAAGCATCCCTTCAGGATCTGGAAACACTCTATTATCCCACTCGAAGTTACACCAATTAAAATCTTTCATCCAGAAGCAATCGAAATGAAATACATGAAGTGGAAGATCTCTTTTTGCCATCCCATCCACAAAATTTGTTACTGTTTCTTCATCATAATTTGTAGTAAATGAAGTTGTAAGCCATAATCCAAACGTCCAAGCTGGTGGAAGTGCTGGTTTTCCAGTCAAATCAGTATACTTTTTAAGCACTTCTTTTATTGTCGGTCCATTTATAATATAATAATCTAAACTTTCCCCTGGAACACTAAATTGAACCTTTGTAACCTTCTCAGAACCAACCTCGAATGAAACTCGTTCTGGCTGATTTACAAAAACTCCATAACCTTTATTTGTTACATAAAAAGGAATATTTTTATATGACTGCTCTGTACTTGTGCCACCATCTTCATTCCATATGTCAATAGTTTGACCATTTTTTACAAAAGGAGTGAATCTTTCACCTAATCCATATATTAATTCCCCTACGCTAAGTGATAATTGTTCTCGCATAAAACTTCCCTTATCTTCTACTTTCGCATATGCCATTCCATTTAACTTACTAGAGGTAAGCTTTTTCTCCATATTAAAAAAATCCATGGACCAGTCAGTATTTTTATTTATTCGTACACTTAAATTACCACTTGTTAGTTTTAATATTTCCTCATTATCAACTATATCAACCTTAGTAGCATCGTCATTATAAACTTCAAATTCAGGTCCTTTATTAATAAGACCCTTATGATGAAATAATTGTACTCTAATTACATCAGTTATTGGTGAGGACAATTTCATTGTAATTACAGGTCCACCTAAAGTGTCTCCTCTGTGATTTATATTGTTACATGGTGCATAAACAGTAACTGAATCCTCACTTATTTTAGTTGAATAAACTTCCCTAGGGCTATAAGTAGTAACCCCTTCTTTATTAAGCCAACAGCCATCACTAAATTTCATTTTTTTCTCCCCCTTAAATTATAATTGTTTACTTTGAAGTATTAATACTCCTTTTGACTCCAAAATATATTCATTATCCTTGGCCATCTTTCCCAGTAAATCAACATAATCTCCGACCCCCGATAGATTAATCTTAACCTCTTCCTCATTATGATTTAATACGAAAGTAAAAATTTCTCTTTCTTTTTTCCTTTGGGATACTTCAACCCCTATCTGTGGTGTTATTATAGAATTTATATTACTGATTTCACTGTAATGTTTTATTAACATTTTTATAAAATCTTGCTCCGGCGCTGACGCAATATATACTGCTTTTCCCTCTCCAAAACTATTTTCAGTAACAGACGGACTTCCTGCATAAAACTCTTTTCCAAAAGTTGCAAGTACCTTAGCCCCCTCTGAATGAACTACATCACATATTAATTCGCATTCATAGGTGTCCTTATCAATAAATGAATTGTCGGTTTTTACGATTTCATTTTTTATGCCTGGATACAGTGGATCTATTTCCTCTACCCAAATAGCCAAAAGTTTTCTAAAAGCTCCAGGATACCCTCCTAAAATAACTAAATCAGACTCATCAACCATTCCACTTAAAAAAGTTGTAATAAAGGTTCCACCGCTTTTTGTAAAGCTCTCAACGCTTTTAACAGTCTCGTCATTCACCATGTAAAGTACTGGTGCAAGTACTATTTTATATTTACTAAGATCATCTGTTGGTTTTATAATATCAACACTTATATTAAGGTCATGAAATGCTTTATAATATTTTTGAATTTGCTCTACATAATTTAATGCTATACTTGGACCACTTGAAAATTCAACAGCCCACCAATTTGACCAATCAAACATTATAGCTACTTTCGAATCTGCCTTAGAATCTTTAATAATACTCCCGAGCTTACTTAACTCTTCCCCTAATACCCTAAGTTCTCTTCCTATTCTTGTATTCTCATGCCCAGCATGCGGCACTAATGCACCATGGTATTTCTCACAAGCGCCCCTAGACTGTCTCCACTGAAAAAACAAAATTGAATCAGCTCCATGAGCCATTGCCTGATAACTCCAAAGTCTCATAACACCAGGGCGTTTTAGTGCATTAAAATGCTGCCAATTGGTCTGATTTGGTGTTTGCTCCATAAGTAAAAAAGACTCTTGACCTTTAACTCCGCGCATTAAATCATGACTAAAAGCTCTATTGCTGGTGGAATCACTATTTGAGGGATAGCTATCCCAAGACACAACATCCAAATGCTCTCCCCATTTGAAATAATCCAAAGGCTTATATGCACCCATTAAATTAGTTGTTATAGGAATATCCGGCGTTATTCTTCTCAAAACTTTTGCTTCATTATCATAACAACTCAAAATACTATCTGACATAAATCTATTATAATCTATAGATATAGCCTGAAAGCAGGTACCATCTCTATTACCAAGCGCACCTGGCAAAATTTCGCTCAAATTTGATGGTGGTTCGATCTCATCAAATTCATAAAAAGTATGGCCCCAAAAGTGAGCATACCATTTCTCATTTAAATTTTCTATGGTCTTGTACTTCTTTTTAAGCCACGTTCTAAACTCTTTTGCACAATTTTCACAATAGCAATAAGTTCCATACTCATTACTTACATGCCACAAAATTATTGCATTATGATCCTTATATCTATCTGCTAATTTTTCTGCAATTTTCGAAGAAAAATCCTTGTAAACAGTGCTACTCGGGCAGAAGTTACTTCGTCTTCCATGTTTCATCTTATGACCTTCTACATTTACAGGTAAAATAGACGGGTATTTTTTAGACATCCATGCTGGTTGGGCTGCGGTGGGAGTTGCTAAAATAACATATATCTTATTTTCCCAAAGCTTGTCAATTATCTTATCAAGCCATAAAAAATCATAAATATTATCATCTAGTTGAAGTTTTGCCCAAGAAAATACAGAAAGACTAACTGCATTTACTTTGTACAATTTCATCATTCTTATATCTTCTTCCCAAACTTCTTCGTCCCATTGCTCAGGATTATAGTCTCCACCATAAAAAATGTCCTTTAACTTATAATTTATCCCCATTTTACTACCATCCTTTATGTACTTAATAATAATTTAAAAATAATCTGGCATATACGGATAAATATCCACACGTGCCAGATTATATTAGGTTATTTTACTGCTTTTCTAGCTGCAAATACCTTTTCAGCTTGCCCTACCCAAAACTTAACTACATCATCATAACCAAGTCCTTTAGCTTTAGTAACCATATCTTTTGATAAAGCATTATACTCGGCATCATTTTTGGCAAATACCATTTTCCATGAGTTTTGAATTATTATTGTTTTTATTTGGTTCATTTTTTGTTGATTTGCACTATCTGGTGATGCAGCTGTAAACTTTGTAACTGGAGCAACTGATATCATATCATTTTTTACTACATAATCTTTTGCAGTAAAAGCATTCATAGCAGCTTGCCAATTTTTATCTAATTTTGAACTGTCAGCTATTGTTGACTTCCACATAGCATAATTATAAGGCTCTTTAGTCGTAGGATTTATAGAATTAACATTTACATTTGCATAATTCATCTGATTAGCACCATCTTTCCATGATCCACCACCATACTCAGCAGGTACTTGAACATCATTTGATGGAAGAGCTGTTTTACCGAATGCTGTCACAACAGGTGCGCCATCTTTAATGTCCCAAGTTAAGCCTTTAGGTCCGTAATAAGATGTCATTATACCTTCTTCAGAGTACAACCAATTAACAAATTCCATTACTCGTGCAGGCTCTTTTGTTTTTGAACCTATAGACATTACTTGATTTGCTCCATAATTTGCGAAACCATTAGAATATACTGATTGCTCACTAAATGGAACAAATTCAAATCCTTTTCCCGTACTAGTTCTTTCTTGCGTATTATAAGATACATCCATACATGGGAACCAAGAGAACAATGTTTGTCCATCAATCATTTTAGCAGTTGCATTTTCAAACTTTTGGGAGATAGAATCTGGATCTACAAGTCCCATTTGATTTGCATCATAATATAATTTAAGTGTTCTCAAATAATATCCATTCGGATCAAGAATATTTTCATACTTATCTTCATTAGCACTTACTAAAAGAAATCCTAATTCATCATACCCTTGCATAGTTGCAAAATTCTTTCCAAGCATCATCATGTTACCATCCCAATCTGGCCACATAGAAAATGCATAAGTAGGTTTCCCTGAATCACTTTTTGGTTCTAACTCTTGCATCTTTTTAAGTACTGGTAGATAATCTTCCATTGTTTTTATTTCCGGTTTACCTAGTTTTTCATAAAGATCCCAACGTAAATCAGGACCATAAGTCATATAATTACCTTCTGATGGAGAAGTTGATGGCATATTTGATACCCCATGACCTAATCCGTACACACTAGTTTCCTTCCCAAAATTAGTTTTTGCTTTCTCAATAGCTTTTGGATAGGTAGCAATATCTTTACCATATTTATCAAGCAATCCATCTTTAGTCCAATCAAGAAGAACACCAGCTTTAATAGCATTTGTATATTTATCATCATCAGCACCAAAAACTACTATGTCTCCAAGATTACCAGCTACCATTGCAGTGGCATATTTAGCGTCTCCGCCTTGCAGATTAGGTGCTATTATATTTAATTCTATGTTAAACTTATCCTTAATAACCTTTGCAAACCAACCTGTTTGATCCCCTGCAAAATTCGCAGTCATAGAAAATACATCTAATTTTAATAATTCTTTAGTATCTGTCGTTTCAGCTGTAGTTTTAGTGTCACTTTTACCTGATGAACAACCAACCATACCAGCTACCATAGTAGCTGTGACCGCAAGTGTTAGAAATTTACTTAAACCTTTCCTCATTCCAAATCCCCCTTTTATTTTTATTAGATTTTATATAATAACCTCCGATTTTATGCGGAGTATATTAGCCTTTAACTGCACCAATCATTACGCCCTTAACAAAGAACTTCTGAAAGTATGGATATACAAACAATATAGGAAGAACAACTACCATAGATACTGTCATTCTAATCGATGTTGGAGTTTGCATATTTGCAAGGTTTAAATTTGCCGCTCCGCCCATTGATCCCTTTACTAGTGCGGCTAGTGAAGTAGATTCATTTAAATATTTATATAATACAAATTGAAGAGTAAATAACTTAGAATCTGTCACCAGAAAGAGTGTATCTTGAAATTGATTCCACTGACCTACTGCCGAAAATATAGCAATTGTAGCCATTATAGGTTTAATAAGTGGCAGTATAACCTTCCAGAAAATAGTGAAATACCCTGCGCCATCTATTTCAGCTGATTCTTGCAGCGATGCCGGAATAGACTCTACAAACGTCTTGACCAAAATTATATTAAAAGGAGCTACAATTCCAGGTATTATATATGCAGCAAAATTATTAATGAGATGTAAATTCATCATGGTAACATACCAAGGAATAATACCCGCTTGTATGTACATAGTTATTACAACAAATCTATACCAAAATTTTCTGCCCCACATATTGTCCTTTGTAAATAAAAAGCCAAGAAATGCGGATGCCAGAACTGTAAGTAAAGTACCTATAAGAGTTCTTCCCAGTGAAACCATAGCCGCATTACCGAGCCCTGGTAATTTAACAATTTCAAAATAATTAGAAAAATGTATTCCGTGTGGTAAAAATGTAATAAGCCCTCTATTACTTAAATCATTATTGCTTATAGTATTAATAAACAAATAATAAAATGGAAATATACAAACCACTGTAAATATAGCAAAGAAACTATAATTAAATATATTAAACAACTTATCTACAAGACTAAGTTTCACTTTATTCTTCAACTAATATCCCCCCCTATAAAAATAATATATACTATTCTTACAATTATTACTATTACTACACAATTGATTCACCACGTAAAACTTTTGAAATAGTATTTGCTATAAACAATAAAAACACACTGACTATTGACTTTAACATACTTATTACAGTTGCAAATGAGAAGTTTCCCCCAGTTATTCCTATATTATAAACATAAAGGTCAAGTACTTCTATATGCTCTTTATTAATTTGATTTTGGAATATAAAATACTGATCCATTCCACTATTTAGAAATCCTGCAATTGTAAGCATCAAAAGTACAAAGTAAGTAGGTAAAACACTTGGCACCGTAATACTCCACATCATTCTAAATCTACCAGCACCATCTACCTTCGCTGCCTCATATAACTCTTGATCTATTCCCGCTATTGCAGCAAGATACATTATAGATCCCCAACCTAAACCCTTCCATAATCCCCATGCCGTCATGCTGAGCCAGGTATGACTATCTGATGCCAAGAAATTTATTGGAGTTTTAATTATTCCAATATTCATTAGCATTTGGTTTACAAATCCACCATTTACTGAAAATAGAGCAAAAGCAACTGAAAATACCAGTACCCAACTAATAAAATTAGGTATGGTTGTTAAAATCTGAACAAGCTTTTTAAATTTATTTGATTTAATTTCCACAAGAAATATTGCAAACATAAGTGGTAGCCATGATGTTAAAACACCAATTCCACTCATAGCTATTGTATTACGCATAACTCTCATAACCTCAGCCGCTTGAATAGGATTCGAAATAATAGATTGAAACCATTGCCAACCTACAAATGCGGTTTCTGATAATGGAATCCCTGGTTTAAAATCATAAAAAGCATATCTCCACCCATAGAGCGGATAGTATGAAAAAAGAAAAGTTAAAATAAGAAAAGGTAATGCCATAAAAAATAATTTATACCTTCCTGGTTTTTTTCTCTTTACCGGACTAACAATAGTGTTATTATTTACAGCTAAACGCATATAACTCCCCCCAATTCTACATTCGTCATTTACTTAAAACCTCTGATTAAATGTGTATAGGAAACGTATTCATTTCCTCTTAATTACATTTTAGTCCAAAAAAAAAGAAGTGTATATATTAAAAATCAATTCGACTTTTAAAAATCAACACACCTTCTTTTTTCAATTTCTTTACACATATCATTTATCATTTATTTAATCTCTAAGTATCATCTCTTGATATTCCTTAGGGGCCATTCCATAGATATTTTTAAATAAATTGCAAAAATAAGAAGTATTGGGAATTCCGATTTCGGCAGACACACTAGATATTTTTTTATTAGAATCCTTTAATAATTCTTTAGCTTTTTCCATGCGATATGCGCAAAGGTAGTCATTAAACGACTTACCCATATATTTTCTAAATATATGACCAAGATAATTAGGAGATAAATAAACTTGTGCTGAAATAATTTTAAGGCTTATTCCCATCATATATCCCTCTTTTATAAGCTTAATCACAGATTTTATTATATCCTCATCTTTACAATTTCTTTTTTCGTCTCTTATTTCTATAACCTTTTCAAAAAAATTATACATATACTCATATAACAGTTTAACATTTTTTAGTTTTAACATTGGTGTCACAAAATCACTTTTTTTATCGTTTATACCCTTTTGATTGTTTTTATCAAGGCTGTAGAGTATTAATGACACTTCATAAATAACGTTATACAGATAATTACATATATATTCCCTGTCTACACTTTTACTTTCACTAATGAACTCAAATAGTTCTTTTAAAATTTTCTTAAGAGAGCCATCATCTAAGCACCCAACTGCATGCACTAATTGCTTTGCAAATGTATTTCCAACTACAATAAAATTACTTACTTGTCCATTATTATGTTCTTTATTATAGGCTATGTCTTTGTAATTAAACACTCCTGACTCAAACCAAAATAGACCATAATCTAATGCCTTAATTGCGGCATCAACAGATTCCTTTATATCATAAATATTTTCTACTATTGTTCCTATACCCATAAAAAATAATGGTTCTTCTAGCTCAATATACTTTATAATTTGCTTATAGCTGTCCTCTAACATAATATCCCGTTTGTCTACTACTCTAAGGCATATAAATATTATTTTTTTCTCCACGTAAGGCACTAAGAAACAAATATTCTTATCAATCATATTTTCCATTTCCAAAGTTATTCTTTGAAATAATTTCTCCCCCATCTCCTTAAATCTAATTGCTATAATAGCAAACTTTGCTTCCACGCTATCATTAAATCCAAAGTATAAGGTGTCTTTTTTAAAATCTTCTATCTCCAATTTTCCTTGCAACAAATCCCTAAAAAATTTTATTTTTTTACTATAATTTTCTTTGTTTAAAATTAGTTTCATAGTTTCATTTTTAGTGCATTCTAATACAATTTTTTTTATACAATTCATCAATTCATCTTCTTCAATTGGTTTCAAAATATAAGCAGATACGCTTATCCCTATAGCTTGCTTTGCAAAATTGAAATCACCATATCCAGTTAATATTATTATCTTTGTTTGTGGTAAAATCTCTTTGATTTTTTTTGACATATCAAGTCCATTCATACCAGGCATTTTAATATCAGTAATAATAATATCTGGTTTTGTTTTAAGGGCAAGTTCTATACCTTCTATTCCATCACAAGCGGTTCCTACAATTTGTATTCCCATGCTATTCCAATCAAAAAAATCTACTAGTCCTTCTCTTTCAAGTTTTTCATCTTCAATTATTATCATTTTGAGCATTGAAATCATCATCACCTTTTTTAATATAATATGGGGCTTTAAACTTATCTTCTAAATGCCTAGCCACCTTTATTGTTACTACTGTCCCTATACCTAGTCTACTATAGATTTCAAAGGAATGCTCATTCCCATAATAAGCTCTTAACCTATCCATTATATTTTTCATAGCAAATCCACCTGTACTTGTGGTATTTATATTACCTGATAAAACCTCTTCCAGTCTTTGTTTGCTCATCCCTACCCCGTCATCAATAATTTGAAAACAAAGCTGGTTATCATATCTTTTTATTTTGATTATGATTGTACTATGCCCTCTTTTATCTGAAGTTCCATGACTTAAGGCGTTTTCTACAATAGGTTGAAGAATATTTTTTATAATTCTATAATTATAAATGCTCTCATCTACTTCATAAATCACATCTAAAGTGTCTTCGAATCTTATTTTTTGTATGTATAAATAGGATGCTACAATATCCACCTCTCCTTTTACAGTAATTAACGGCTTACCATTGCTTAGCACTAATCTATAAAATTTAGCTAATGAGTTTGTTATTTTTACAACTTTTGCTGGGTCTCCTTTTCTAGCTACCCATGAAATTGTTGCTAACGTATTGTATAAAAAATGAGGATTAATTTGTGACTCTAGTGCCTTGAGCTCAGCGTCTCTTTCCATTATTTGAATCTTATAAACGGTTTCAACTAAATCGTGTATTCTAGAAGTCATGTGATTAAAACTTGACCCCAATTCTCCAAACTCATCCTCTGATTTAACTTCAACTGAAACATCAATGTTACCATCTTTTACTCTCTTCATAGCTTTTATTAGTGTTTTTACTCGAAGTAAAAGTAAATTGGTTGTTAAGTATATTATTATTCCAAGTATTAGAGAAGTTAATATCAAAACAACAACTATGTTGGACATAGATTCCTTTACATTACTATTAAAATTACTAACAGGAAAAATGCCTACTATGCTACATCCTATTGCTTCAACTGGCACGGAAATAACAACTGATCTAATATTATTTACAGTTTCTATAGTGTTAATTTTTTTATATTTTGTAGAACCAACAAGACCGCTGCTAGCTACGTTTTTATTATAGAGGTTTGGTATATTACTAGATACTATAGTATCTTTATTATCGACTATAAAGATATCTCCTAATTTACTTATAACCGGATCTTTTAACATATCAAACAGCACATTTTCTTTTATTTCGATATCAAGTACACCAATGCTTTTAAAAGAAGTAGCTGAAATTATTTCACTGCTAAACGAAAATACATCATCACTACGATTATAACTATAGTCATAAGATTTATGCGTGCTTTTCCATCCATTTGCTTGTGGCTTAACTTTTAACATTTCCCCATACATTTCTGGGTTAATCTTATTGCTTACACTGTAAAAACTATTTCTCATTTCAGTAAATATAACATTTGACATATATATTCTAATTGAACTTACAATGTTATTTTGCCTTACGATATTTTCTATTATAGGTGTAAACTTAAATTGATAATCCTGTATCTGGTACAACTCATTGTCGTATTTTAAATCTAGAAAATTTTGAATTTCTTTGTCATATGTAATTATTGGAGATATATTTTCAATTACTTGTGTTTTTTGCAGAATACTAGTTCTAGTCTGAATCAAATTTTGCTCCATAATTAATTTTGCCTCGGCAATTGTTGAATTAGAAGCCTGAATATAAATATATATTCCACTTAAAATAATCTGCAGAGCCAAAATTATAAAATATGTAGAAACAAACTTCCATTTTACACTAAGGTTTTTGTAGAAATCTAAAAGTTTTTTCACTATTTTCACTCCTATTAAATCGTCTCCTGCGGAGCCGCAACAGCTTCAAAGAAGATGCATTGACGACTTCAGAAGGAGATCTATACTCCCACTTAAGTTTTCTATGTGTTAGGGTATGTATCCTCTGGGTAGGTCTCTGGGGTAGATAACAATTCTCAATTGTTATCCTCACACTTATAGAAGTGGGTGACTTTCCTTCTGAAATGTCGTTAAATAAAGTACCATTTTATAAACGCATCTGCTACTTCCGTCCCAGCTATCCCATTGGGATGTGGGTCATCGAAATTACTATGGTACTTTTCTTTTCCCATATTATCCTTTGGCGCTTTTTGAGATAAAACTGCAGCAATATCAAATATTCTATCTACCTTTGATAAAGAGTCCGACATTATAAAAGCGTTTACATCTCTCCAAGTAACCTCTCGTTCATCTACAAAATCGAATGGTGGAACTGTACATAAAATAATTCTTAAGCTGGGACTATGCTCTTTCAATTTATTTATGATGGTTGTTATATCTGTGGTTATTTCATTATAATTCCTATTTAAAATACCTATATCATTCACACCTAAACATATTACTACTTCGTCATTTTGCTTAACTTTATATAGCCAAGCTCCATCACTTGCCGCATCATTTGCTCGTGACCAACCACTTCCTATATTCCATACACCATACCCTGTTCCTAACCCTTTAGCTACTTTGCTCACCCAATATTCATATCCATCTTCCTTAGTACGAACACCTTGCATAATTGAATCACCTAAAAACCCTATATTTTTTACAACAGTTTTATTATATGATATTAAAGAAGGTAATACCAAAACACTTTTTAATATATTAAATGAATTATTATCACTCTCATTAGTACAATTTCCTGGCGCATCAAACACTGGCACAAGGTTAGTTTCACAATTATATGGTAGAACCATCCCAATAGATTTAGTCGATATCGTCCATGTGAACACTAGGTAATGCTCTTTAGGAATGCTAAATTGTACAGGGTCACTATTAAATTTTTCATCAGGTAACACGTTTTTGTAATCATATCCATTAAAAGTTATCTGAACTTGACTATCTAAAATAACACTTCCATCAGCTTTTACTCCGCCATCAGCTAAAGACGCTGACTCAATACAATACTCTCCACCAGATAAGTTGGCCCTTGATACTTGCCCCTCATCCCAAGTTGAATCAACAGTATTACAATGCCAAATTTTCCATATAAAATCACCATACTCCCTTGGCTTTATATAAGTTCTGTAAGTATGTGTGCCACCAGTATTTATACTCATAATACTATTATTTGCTGATGATATAACCATTGCAGACGCATTATCCTTAAATATACTGCTTATTTTTTTCGTCATAATTTAAGCTATAAAATAATAGCAACTTGCCCCCTCCATAAAGTATTTTTAATATATTTTAATTTATTTAATATTACACATAAAGAAACCTGTGTGTATTTTTTAAATTTTGTAATATTGTAATATTGTACCATACATCACTACATCTTTCTAGTTGTATTATACTATTGATTTAGGGTTAATAGTATTATTATAATTGTTTTGCAAATAGTATAAAAAGCCTGTACAATATACTAAAATTATACTTTTTTAGGAGGCACTAATGTTTAAAGAAAATGCTAGAATTTTATTCCAAGGTGATTCAATTACACATGGCGGTAGAAGCAATGATAATGATAGAAACCATAATATGGGTCATGGCTACCCTCAAATGCTGGCGGGGAGAATAGGTGCAGATTTTCCGAATAAAAATTATTCTTTTTTTAACAGAGGGATTAGTGGAAACAAAAGTGTTGATCTTTATGCTAGGATAAAAGAAGATATTATAGACATAAATCCAGATGTCCTAAGTTTATTAATAGGTGTTAATGATATTCTATTTAAGTTTAATAATAATTCTAAAACGCCGGCTAATGAATATGAAAAAACATATAATCAAATTATCCATCAAACTAAGCTAAAATTTCCTAATATTAAATTGATCTTATGTGAACCCTTTTCATTACCAGTTGGAAATGTATTATTAAACTGGAAAGCTTGGAAAGAAGAACTTGAGATTTCAAGGCAAGTTGTAAAGAAGATTGCCAAATTAAATAATGCTATCTTTGTGCCACTACAAATTGAATTTGATTTAGCTTGCACTAAAGCTAATGCAGAATATTGGATATGGGATGGTGTACACCCAACGCCTGCAGGTCATGAATTAATTGTTAGGGCATGGCTAAAGGCATTAAATTAAAAACATGGCGTCACAATTAATTTACAATTGTGACGCCATGTTTATCCTAAAATGGCATGATAAAAGTCTTACCTGTTTTAGGATTTTTGGTTATGTATACATCTAGTCCATAAACCTTTTTAATTGCCTCTTTTGTTAATACTTCCTCAGGAGTCCCATTTTTGTAAACTACTTTATCAAACATTAATATCATACGATCACCATAAGCCGCTGCTATATTTAAATCATGAAGCACCGCGATTATTGTGATATTTTTATTTTTATTTAATTGTTTTAATTGATTCATTATTTCAATTTGATGATGAATATCCAAATGAGAAATGGGCTCATCCAGTAAAATTATTTTTGTTTCTTGAGCAATCGCTCTTGCCACTACCACCCTTTGTCTTTCTCCACCACTGAGTGCATTGATACTTTTATTCCTAAGTTCCCAGGTGTTTGTCATTTTCATAGCATTCTTTGCTATTTCTATATCTTTTTCACTTTCAGAGCAAAATCTAGAAATATGAGGTGTCCTTCCCATAAGAACTATACCTTGTACTGAAAAATCAAATTCGATTTCTGTGCTTTGAGATACCACAGCCATTTCCTTTGCTAGTGGTTTTGGTTTTATTTGGTTTAATTCTTTTTCATCAATGAAAATCTCACCTTTACTCGCATTAAGTGCTTTTGATAATATCCTTAAAAGAGTAGTCTTACCTGATCCATTCGGTCCTAGTATGGTATAAAATTTCCCTGTTTCTATATTTATATTAATGTCTCTTAATACTTCTTGTTCAAAGGAAAAACTTAAGTTGTTTACCTGTATCAATTAAATCGCCTTCTTCTTAGTTTTGTATAATAAATACACGAAAAATGGAACTCCGAAAATCGAAGTTATAATTCCGACTGGTATTTCGGAAGGTGGTACTATCACCCTTGCAAGAGTATCACAAATTATTAAAAACACAGCTCCGAAAAGCGCTGAAAACGGCACAACTATTCTATTATCAGATCCGAAAATCATTCTAATAGCATGAGGCACTATAAGCCCTACGAAACCAATTATTCCACTTACAGATACCACTGCCGCTACCATTAACGTGCTTATTACAAATATATATTTTTTAAATCCATTTACATCAATGCCAAGACTTCTTGCACTATCTTCTCCAAGCATCATTACATTAAGATCTCTTGAAAATGCAGATATAAATATAATTGATGGAACTATTATAATAAATAATAAAACAACCTCATTCCAGCCAGCCGTTGAAAAACTGCCCATAGTCCACATAACTATTTCTTCAATATTGTCTCTATTAAAAGTCATCATTAATGAAATAATAGAAGATAATAGATAATTTATAGCAACACCTGCAAGCAGTAGGGTAGTGACTGGGACTTTTGTACCAACTCTTGCAATATTGTATACTAAAAATGTAGTTATTATAGCCCCTATAAAAGCGCTCATTGCTATCATACTCATTCCAAATAAATGACTTTCTTTTAAAAACACCATGGTTATAGTAGC
>Ga0209123_1002327_pt1 | contig 16343 bp, 17 predicted proteins | sample BarGraIncu00431A_FD_184500 | JGI IMG/M metagenome (GOLD analysis project Ga0209123, IMG submission 184500) | Arctic peat soil microbial communities from Barrow, Alaska, USA - Barrow Graham LP Incubations 004-31A (SPAdes) (version 2) | ecosystem: Environmental > Terrestrial > Soil > Wetlands >...
CTCAGGTATGGAGTATTGAAGGAGCCGTGGAAAGCGGCAGAAGAGCCGCTAAAGCGATTGACGACCGGGTTCAGGTTTTAAATCAGAATCAACCTCTGTGGACAAAAAGTTTATCCAAAATCGATGACCTCTTATTTACGGTGAAAGCACCGCAACTTATCGATACTATTTTAATCTCTCTGGTATTATTGGCTATTCCTAAAATCTGCAAGCGATTAAAAAAAGTAGCGTCTAAGTAAATAAAAATAATATCACCTGGAAGCTAGACGCCATCAAACCAACAGGGTTATTAGCCTGCAAAAATAAACCACGAGACCCTGGAGAATCCTCATGGCCGAGAGCATGAAAGAAAGGCCCTGGGCTAAAAAACTTCTGGCTTCCAGGGTACTTCGCTGGGGCGTCGGCATGCCGGTCATCCTGGCCCTGGTACTCTATGGCGCATCGTATCTCCTTGACGAACCTCTGCGCAGCAACACGGAAAAGAAACTGAACCGTGACCTGAAAGGGTATTCGGTCAGTCTTTCGGGGGCGCATGTCCAGCTGATCGGCTTCTCCGCGACTTTGAAAGGACTGACCGTCCTGCAGCAGGCCCATCCTGATGCTCCGGTCGCCTATTTCCCCATTGTCAAGGCCACCATCCACTGGCGTGGGCTCCTTGCGGGGAGGCTGGTCGGCGAAATGATGCTGGACCGGCCGAAAATTAGCATCAACCTCCTGCAACTGCGCAGCGAGACGGCCAGGGGTATTTCGCTCAAGGTGCGTGGCTGGCCGCAGGCGCTTGTGGACATCTACCCGCTCAAGATAAACACGTTGAAAATCAACGACGCCAGCATCACCTATATTGACCAGGACCCGAAACACCCCCTCGTCCTGAGCCACCTGAACCTCCAGGCAAACAATATCCGCAACATCCATCTCCCCGACCAGGTCTATCCCTCCTCGTTCCATTTTGATACGGCAATCTTCGGCACCGGGCACGGCACTTTCGATGGAGCGGCGAATTTCCTCGTCCTGCCGTATCCCGGCATAAAGGGCCGATTACAGCTAGAAAAGGTGCCGATTGACCATATCGGCACCCTGGCCGCCCGCTCGAACCTCTCCATTCACAGCGGGTTGCTGCGGGCCTCAGGCGAAGCCGAGTATTCACCAAAGGTTAAAAATGTCCACTTGGAAGACCTGACGATCCAGGGGATGAAAATGGACTATATCCATTCGCAACAAACCGTCCGCGCTGAAAAAAAACGCGCAGCCGTGGTGGGAAAGGCCGCCAGGAAACTCAGCAACGAACCCGACTTGTTGCTGCGCGCCGATCAGGTGAGCCTAGTCGGCTGTACCCTCGGTATGGTGAACGAGGCGGCGCACAAACCGTATCGAGTCTTCCTGGCCGACACCAATTTACATCTGAGCAACTTTTCCAACCAGTTTTCCCGGGGGCCTGCGCAGGCGCGATTGAAGGCAAAATTCATGGGAAGCGGCAGCACAACTGCATCCGCAACGTTTCGGCCGGAGAAGGCAGGCCCCGATTTTGACCTATATCTCAAAATAGGACAGACTCAGTTGACGGCCATGAACAATGTCTTGCGCGCCTACGGTAATTTCGATGTATCCGCCGGGGTCTTTTCCCTCGTAACGGAACTGCACGTCAGAAATGGAAGAATATCCGGTTATATCCAGCCGTTCTTCAAGGATATGAAGGTCTACGACAGACGAAAGGACAGGGGACGGGGCTTCGGACGTCAGATGTACCAGATGCTGGTCGGCGGGGTCGCCAAACTGCTGGAAAACAGGTCGCAGCAGAAAGTTACCACCAGGATTGATATCTCGGGTCCGGTAGGAAATCCGGAAACCAGCATCTGGCAGATCGTCGCCCAGTTCATCAAGAGCGCATTTTTCAAAGCCATCCTGCCCAACTTTGAAAAGGAGGCCACCGGAGCAGGTAAGCGTTGAGCCGTTAGGTGAATTGAGCCATGGAATACCTAAATTGAGGGTGATGATGCATTTTGAGGCCTGGAAACTCAAAGTTGCCATACAGGAAGATGAAACCGACCAAAAAACAGCCCGGTGATTTCTCGCACTGTGGGACCGAAATTTTTATTCCAGTCGTAGAACGACTGCCTGGGTCGTCTCCGCTGAGCAGTACATTCGCAAAAAAGGAGTTTAGACTACTAATTTTGTCCAATAGCCTTGCTGTATAGTGGTTCCCATCCCTTACTCTGCCCCTCCGGACTGTACACCAAACTGTACACCAAAATTTGATAAATATGGTAAGAATGGTTGACATGGGAAGCAGACCCGTGATACATAACTACGTAATACAACTGTAAGTTGCTAAATTTATAGGGAGTAGGGGAGGTGGGGGCAAAGCCCTCATAACCCGAAGGTCACAGGTTCAAATCCTGTCCCCGCAACCAACACAATCAAAAGGGATTAGCCAAGACCGGCTAATCCCTTTTTTGTGCTCTTGTGTCGTCGCTAGTTGATTGTCCGGACCAGCCTTTTATGACATTGACATTAAGGGCGCCTGCGCAAGTTCTCCTCCCGGATCCTCCGTGTCCTCTCACATTCCCAACTAGGCTCATCCCATCTTGACATTGTCAGTAATTGGTAATATTTTAGCTGCAATTAATTTGCGGCTTCCATTCCTCGTGCAAATCATAACCTCCTCGTAGTAAGGGTAAGCAGACATGCCTCCAAAGAAACGGGTCTACCAGTTCAAAGTTACGCTGAAGGATGTCAAACCACCGGTCTGGAGAAGAATCCAGGTACCGAGCACTTATTCCTTCTGGGATTTGCACGTTGCCATTCAGGATGCGATGGGTTGGCTCGACTGCCATCTTCACGAGTTTCGGATCAAGGACCTCAACGGGCAAAAGCTGTGTTTCGGTATTCCTGATGAGGACGACTTCCATGACGTCCTTCCCGATTGGAAGCATAAGGTCTCTAAATACCTCAGCTTGGCCAGCCCCACTTTCGAATACGTATATGATTTCGGCGACGATTGGCGGCATAAAATTGAACTCGAAACGGTCCTTGCCGCAGAGCTGGCAGCCTCCTATCCGCGCTGTATCAAGGGGAAGAGGGCCTGTCCGCCCGAAGATTGCGGCGGCCCATGGGGATATGAGGAACTTTTGCAGATCCTGACTGACCCAGAGCATGAGGGATATGTGGATATGAAGATATGGGTTGAGTCGATGAAGGAGGGACCCTTCGATCCTGAAGCTTTCGACCCGTCAACAATAAATTTCTGGGATCCCAAGGAGCGCTTTGATCTGGCATTCGGACCTGCGCCTTGAACCGTACCAGCCTGAGGGCCATCAGCATACTATTATCGGCACACCAGGGCCAACCTCCGTGCCGGTGTTGTGGGCCATCCTTCGGAATGGGACATGAATGGTTATAACTAAATTCGAGCCTCCAGCCCGCTATGCCATTATTGACCAGCGAGAATTGCATCGACTATGTGGAATTCCTGACCCAGAGAGGTTCAAAATAGCGTACAGACAGTGGGTAGATGCTGCCCTCACCGGTGGCAGCCTTGAACGAGAAAGCAGTTGGTCAGAGAGTGTGGCGGTAGGCAGACGTAATTTCATTGAGGAGATAAAGACCTGCCTCGGAGTTAAGGTAATGGGAAGAATAATTCGAGGACAAGAGGGGGCCATGCTTGCTTTACGCGAGTATCCCGTGGCTTATAATGCGCTTTTTGCCACAGAAAAGGGCAGTTTAAACCACAAAAACACATACTTCTGGGATTTTAACTGAATAATAATCGACTGTTAACTTGGTGCGACCCCACAAAACCACAAAACCAGCAGCTTCCAAAGGAATACGTAATGCAAATTATAAGGGAAATAGATTTTGGGCCATTATGTGCCAGAATTGGCAGGACGGTGACCGTCACTCTACTGATCCTGTTTCTTGGCTCAAATTTAGCCAGGGCAGAGAAAACATGCCGGGTGAATGTTTATCGCCTAAATCTACGCGAGAGACCCTCAATGAAAGCGCATATTATTCGGGAACTTCCTGATCAAGCCGTACTTCTTGTCGCCGGGGACTGCGACGAGGGTTGGGTGCAGGTTGTCTCGAGCTCTGGAGCAACGCGAGGCTATGTTGGGGGCTGGGCTTTACAAGAAATAAGGCACGATCCAGCAACTGCCAATATTTCCCCTTCGTTTGCTCCGGTCGGCATTTCGTCGAGTGAATTGTCTGTGGATGAGGCACTTTCTGGCCCCGGTCACATGAAATCCGCATCCTGGATCTTCAACAGTGAGCAGGGTGTTTGGGCTTACAGCGCCATGCAGGAAGGGTGGGGGATCTCGAATGAGCAACTGGCTGTTCAGATCACGGAAAACAGGCTCAAGGTGCTTGCCCTTGAGCGCAGGATTGAATTGGTTGAGCGAGCACTGACTCGGATGCAAGGACGTTTGACTTTCAGCGGCCGAAACAAGCGGTGAAACTCGGTATTTCGAGTTAATAAAGTGAAATTGTAAAGATTATTGCTTGCCTTCATGGATCACTAATATTTCGCATCATTTTGAAATACGCAATATGGCGCTGGCAATTTTATCAAAACACGGCTTCAAATGGCTGATATTATCGGCATAGCAGTAAAGCCCTGATGGTTGGGAGGCGTCGTAGGAGTCTGATTCTTTGGTGTTGGCGATCCTGTTTAATATAGTTGCCCCTATCTCATTCGATGTTGTGCAGTCGCTGGTGATATCCGTTTGATTCAACAGATTGCCGTAACCCAACGAGTAGACAGTAATACCCTGACTTCGTGCCATGTTAGCCACATTTTCAACCATGTTGCGGGCGGCTTTGTTTGCGTCGCATTTCAATCCAACGTCGGAATTATCACCCGAAAGCATTCGTCTGTTATTATAGCTTGCGAACGGTACCGTACCATCTATGTCCGTTCCGCTTATCGGAAGTGAAGTAATTTGTTTATTCCGGCCCCCAGTGACATCATAATACTTAAACTGGTCAAAAACCGTATGCGGTCTAAGATAATTCCAGGTTTCTGAAAAAAGATTCCCATCGAATGTACCCCCAGTGCCTAGTGGAAATCTGCCATTAATCGTATTCGGCTGACCGTCACTGAAAAAAACAATGACTCTGTTTTTTGAGCGCATTCCGGGAGGTAGTGCATTCAGTTGACCCAATGCCTTTTTCATCCCTTCTCCTGAAGCCGTATTCCCATTTGCTGACAGTGCATTGATGGCTTGTTTTACTGTACGTTTGTCGAACCCACGTGAACAATTCAACGTTCCTGAAGGCGGGTTTTGTGTGCTGTTCGGCCATTCACCGCAGATAGAAACCATGGGGTAGGCGCCCGTCGAAAAGGCCACCAATCCGACCCTGTCATCGAGCGAATTGAACAAGTCTACATAGGCGTTGGCGCTTCTTTTGACATCCGTGCTTTGCGTGGGGTCATCAAATACAGGGATTAAAGAACTTGATGTATCCAAGACCAATACCATGTCCAGGGTTTTTCTTACGGACTCAGACGTGGCACCGATATTTAGATATTGCGTGCCGAATACCCCTGCAAAAAGAGTAGACATTTGGGCCTTTGCCGAAACAGTTACGTTCCAAAGCCCAGTATTAGTGTCCCGAACTGGTGTTATGGTAAGAGAATTAGGCCTGGCACCTAAATATCCGCTAGGGTAGTTCGCATTGAAATAGGCCGTTGCGATTTCAATAGCCTTAGTTTTCATACTACTTTCCTCACCCCCTTGCCCCAGAGCCTTTGCTGCCTCATAACTCGCAGTATCGACCGCAGCATTCAGCTTCGCTTTAACTCCGTAGGCCATGCCGAGGTCGAGCGCCAGTGCCGCCAATGCCACCAATCCAAGCATCAGTAATGCAACGATAACCAGAACCTGACCTTTTAGATTTAATTTAACAAAGTCCATTATCCCGAACCTTTTATTGCGTATGTTATGCCTAAAAAATAATAGTTGAGTGTAGTTGCACGGGGGGGATTGGTAAAAATTTGAACCTGTAAGTATAATCAACTTCAAAGATATACGCATATTCATTGCTTGGGACAGTTATGTCACCCAGGTAATCAGCTACTGGTTTACTTTGATCTATTTTGCTGGCTGGACCGCTTGGATTTTTTTCCCAATATTCCGGCTGTTGGAATTGAGGGCCGCCCGCAGTTCCTTTCACCGGCGTTATATACATCATGCCATCTGGAACCATTGTCAGCCACTGTGCGGTAGTAGCCAAAGAATTCATAATGTCCTGGTGATCTATTGATGTGGTGCGTGACACAAGATTGGCCCCTTCACGACTCATATTGATGATTATGTTGTTCGCTTGGATGGCCCGCGAATACTCGTATACACCTAGCACCAGCGCCACAAGCAGTGGCAACACCAAGGCAAATTCGACCAAACTTTGGCCCGCCGTATCATGCAGTTTGCGGAATAGCCTTAACTTCATTACGGCTCCCATGGCTCATTTTTCATGGTCGCTCGGACAGTAAATTTATACACCCCGCCGGCAAAGAAAGGTTTAAGTGTAGGCGTTAATAATGGCCAACCGTAGGTAAGGCTTACGATGATAATTTGATCCGGATTGCCTGTGTCATTAACGGGATGGCCCGAGTAATTGGAAAAATTATTCGTCATCTTTGGCGTTAAAATACTGACGGTTGGATCGTTTCTTAGTGCGTTTTTTTCATAGAGCCCATTCGAATTGATTTTTATTTGATTGATTAATTCTGTTCGTCGATCTGTACTGTCACCTTTTCGCCCGGTGATTGCGTACCGTGTGCCTTCACGGACCGCACTCTGCATCGTCAAGTTTACATAGAACATTACTGCTAAATCAATTATGGCGAAGACCAGTGCGAAAAGCAGGAGTGCCGTTAACGCAAATTCAACCGTGGCCTGTCCTTTTCGATCCATGACAGCCTCATTAAGCCTTGCAAAGGTGCCGGTGGTTCAACAAATAAGTTCGTCGGGGCTTGTAGTGTTGAGGTAGATTGGCTTTTACTTACTTTACACACTCTCGTGCATAAGTCAATCACACGTAGAAATGTGATGCACCTTCGCAAATCTCAAGAGAGCTTTGGGTGTGAGTGCCGCTAATTCGCTCCATGTCTGGCAGCAGCCGACAGTCAACAGTCAGCGGCCACCTGCCAGCAGTCAGCCTCAGTGGAGCCCTCGGTGAGGGGTACTAGGAAGGGGAGTAGGCACAGTCAACATACATTAGCAGAAATACATTAAAAATAGAAGGTTAAAGAAAATATAATAAATGGTAGATAAAAGATAATCGTTTAATAAGTGCTTGCAAAAAAAGTAAAATGAAAGTAAAATTTGGTTGCGCTAATTATGGTAACTATTCAAAAAAATGTTGACATGTAGTGCCACTCAATCAGCGGAAGTGTTAGGCGTCTCCTGCTTATGATCCGTTCCAGATGCTGTAGAGGTCCCTGATTTTAAGGCCAGTATCCGCAAAGCTTAAGGCTCCGGGACAAAATGTTGTACCAACCTATGAGTTTGGAGCTAAATACCTGAAAGGAGGCTAGTGGAATTTTAATTCGTTGGTAAAACCCAATTCGGAATAACAAAGGAGGTATCATCATGTCCGGTATACTTGATTGCATTGGTGGCAAATTTAATCACCTTGTAAAGAACGAAAGAGGGCAAGGACTTGTAGAGTATGCTTTGATCCTCTCATTGATCGCGGTAGTAGTCATTTTAGCAGTAACGAATATAGGCACAAGAGCAAATACTGCTTTTACTACCATAGCAGCCGCTCTGCTTCCTTGATTGATGATAAAATATTTTATTGCAAGGGATTGTTGAATCCCCTTGCAATAAAATAAAGAAAAAATATTCCTTTAATAATAATCATACACCTAAAATTGATTGAGAAATATTTAATTTGTTCAGTCGCTATTAGGCTGTATTGTATATATTTGCTGGATAGTTAATTCAATTCCAGGCAATGGTGGATTTCTCTCGCTATGTTCACTGGCATCAGAAGGATGCAGCGCACATCGGTGCTCGCGGAGAATATCCTGTTTTATGGTAACACTTTAAACCCGTATTCATTGAATCCATTGCTATATGTTTTGCCGACTTGGAGGGTTTATGACACGCCCTAAAACTGTAATAGTTGTCTCTGCTTTTGCTTTGCTCTTCGCAGGAATTGCCGCATGGCTTACCTACAGCTATCTGCAAACGAAGTTGGACGGTTTCCAAGCGGTCCAACCGCAAAAAATTGTGGTGGCCGCCAAAGAGATCTCTATGGGGTCAACAATAATTCTGCCGCAACTCAAGGAAACATCATGGCCCAAAGATAGCATCCCGCCCGGAAGCGCTCAGGAGGTAAGAACCCTGGTGGGACGTGTGGCCATTCGACCTATTGCCAGCGGAGACGCGGTCACCGAGCAAAAACTGAAACCGAAATCCGGCACTCCAGGCTCCGGCTTCATGACTTATGTCGTGCCGCCGGGCCACCGGGCAGTTACCGTCGCAGTTAATGAGGTTGCCGGCGTTGCTGGTTTCCTCACCCCCAACGACCGCGTCGACGTGGTCGTCACCACATTGCTGCCAGGCAGCGACAGAGAAAATATCAGTAAGATCATTCTGGAGAATATCCCCATTCTGGCGACCGGACAGGTTACTGACCAAAAGGAAGGCAAGCCCGTTGTGGTGCCTACGGTCACTCTTGATCTCAAACCCGAAGATGCCGAAAAACTGGTACTTTCTGCGAGCAAAGGGACTCTGCAGCTTCTCCTTAGAAATATCACCGACAGTGCTCTAGTCGGTTCCAAAGGCGCGACAATCGGCAAGGTTTTAAGTGCCATCGATCATACGTCTGCCGTATCCAAACCCCTTTTAGCACGACACGTCCATGTTGCCAAAGCTGCCAGAAAGCCGGTGCTTGCTCCAAAGGCGGCCCCACCTCCACCGACCTTTACACTGGAGATTATCAGGGGCACCGATAAATCATCAAGGCAATATACCGAGTGAGCAGCCTACTTATAACTTCATGGACCGAGGTAACCAATGGGTTCCCATTATTTTAGGATGTATCTGCTATTAATTCTGATCTCTGTCCTCCACCTACTGAGCGCCGGCACCGCGCTCGGGAATGTTCCCACGACGGTAATTGTCAATAAAAGCATTTTGTTGGCTCTTAAAAACCCGGCCAGATTGGTCACCATTGCCGACCCGGATATCATAGCCGTTCCAGAACCCTTGCAGCGTAAACAGCTGCTGATAAACGGCAAGAAGATAGGCTTCACAACTCTTATCGTCTGGGAGGACAATGTTGCAATGCCAACCTTCTTTGACATTAAAGTAGCCGGAGATCCGAACCTCATCGAGGCGCAGATCAAGGAATATGCGCCTCACGATGCAATAGCCGTTCAGTACGCCAGGGACACCGTCATCCTTTCCGGCACCGTTGCCAATGAGCAAACCTCCAAAAAGGCCGAGGAGATCGCCAAGGCCTATGCAGCCAAGGTGTTGAACTACATTGCCATCGATATTCCTCAGCAGGTGCTGCTCCAAGTAAAAGTTGCCCAGATCGACAAAACTTCCCTCAAGAAACTCGGTATTAGCGCTCTGGTGAAAGGTAGAAGCGCCGAGGGTTTTTCCAATATTGTCGGAGCTCCAACTTCTACAACATCGACCACTACCAGCGGTGGGGCTACTACTACCTCTACCGTCAACGGGAATCCGGGGATCGCCGGAAACGCGCTGGGTTTGGGATCATTTAATCCGCTCGATGCCTTTCAGGTAGGGGTCTCCTACTTTCCCGCGGGGATCGGAGCGGTTCTCCAGGCCCTCAGCACCAAAGGCCTCGCTAAAATTCTGGCAGAACCGAATCTGCTGGTTAAAAGCGGTCAAGAAGGCAATTTCCTAGCCGGCAGTAGGATCCCCTACAACGTGCTAATCAGTACCGGTGGGGCATCCACCAGTTCAATTGTCTACGAGACCGTTGGCGTAAAGCTCAAATTCAAACCGGAAGTCATGGAAAACGGACTGATAAGTCTGAAGATCGATCCAGCCGAGGTCAGCAGCATCTCAGGGACTCTTGCGGTAAATGGGTATCCGATTATAGACACCCGGGATGTTCGCACCAGCGTGGATTTGCAGGATGGCGAAAGTTTGGTGCTTGCGGGTCTGCTCCAGGAAGAGCAGATCAGAACCATGTCAAAAATTCCTTTTTTGGGGGATATCCCGATCCTGGGCGCCTTGTTCCGCTCGACACAGAACGATCTCAAAGAAAAAGAGCTGGTCTTTTTCATCACGCCAAAGATCGTACAGCCGGGAGCCCAAGATAGCACTGCGGAACTGCCGACCGATGAGGAGCTGACACCCAAGGAGGAGAGGGAATTCAACTGGATGCCTTGGTAGGGCAATAGTGAAGCATGCCAAAGATGCGATTAACGCTCCATGTTAACATTGTGCACCTGGCCTGGTAAAGGCGGGTCAGACATGACTGTTGCCAAAGTGCTTAAATGCAAGGGATAACGTATGCCGTCTCAATTCTCCATAGTCATTATCGATCAGGACAAACTTTTCCGGGATACCATAATAACCACCCTAAAGCCTTATTCACAGTCGATCATCTCGTTGGGGTCGGTCGACAATTCGGCAGAGGGAGTTTCAGCAATCGAAAAAAATGCCGCTAACGTTGTTTTCCTTGGAGTCGACAATATCCAGAAGGGGGTTAATGATGTGCAGTTCATCACCCACTTGTGTCCACGGGTCTCGGTTATCGCCTGCTCCTCAGAGAAAAGTTCTGAATGGATTCTTGCTCTAATGCGGGCAGGTGCGGTCGAGTACCTGCTGCGTCCCATTTCACAGGAAGAACTCAAACAGTCCTTGCAGAAGGTTGGGCGCTACCTGTTCCACGCTCCGGCCGAGGAGGAGCCCAAGGGAAAACTTATCGCTGTCTATAACCCGATTGGCGGTATGGGGACCACTACCGTAGCGGTTAATCTCGCTGCGGCACTTGCCACGGTGGGAACCAAGGTTGCGCTGGTCGACATGAACCTGGACGCAGGTGACGTCAACACCTTCCTTAACGTCGACCCGACCTACACCCTAGGCAGTGTCACCGCCAACATTGAACGCCTGGACTCTAATTTTCTTATGAGTGTCATGACCCGTCACTCCTCGGGGCCTTTCGTCCTGACCGAACCGCGGGAGGTGGACGAAGCCATGTCCATAACACCAGAACAGGTGCACCGCATAATAAAATTCCTGAAAGGAATTTTCGATTACGTGGTCGTTGATTGCGTCGGGCAGTTGGCAGGTTGTAATATGGCGATTTTCAGCAATTGTCACCGGATTCTATTCACCACGACCCTGAACCTGCAAAGTCTAAAAAACACCAAACGTTACTTAACTGCCATGGAGCAAAAGGGGATCGGTAGCGAGCGGGTAAGGCTCGTAATCAACCGATATCTGCCCAAATCAGACATACAGATCAAGGACGCTGAAAAAGTACTGAGTAAGACTGTATATAAGACAATACCAAACGAGTATGAGAACGTGGTCGATTCTATCAACAAAGGAATGCCTGTCGTGACACTACTGCCACGGTCCTTGGTCAGTAGGGCGATAATCGGGCTCGCCGAGCAAGTGAAAGGTGACTGTTGAATTGAACACGGTGCGATTCGAGGATTAATAGCCGTAGCAGGATAAGGTCAGCAGGGAGATGTAAATGGATATCCTCTTTGAGCCCATGACGAGTCGAACCAAAATGGATAAGGAATATTTCCAAAATATAAAGAGCCGCATCCATCGACGCCTGATAGACAGAGTCGATCTCGGGGTGATTGATCAGATGGGGAAGATCGAAGCGCACAGAGAGATCGGAACCATTATAGAGGGTCTCATAATCGAGGAAGGAATTCCGCTGAATCAGGCTGAAAGGAACCGCCTCGTCATCGAGATACAGCATGAAACGTTCGGGCTTGGTCCACTGGAACCTCTCATGGCCGACGACCAGATTTCGGATATATTGGTAAATAGTTACTCCAAAGTCTACATCGAAAAGGCCGGCAAACTCTCCAAGACCGACGTTTGCTTTCGCAACAATGCGCACCTCATGCAGGTCATCGAACGGATAGTGTCCAAGGTTGGCAGAAGGATCGATGAATCGTCTCCCTACGTGGACGCGAGACTTCCAGACGGCTCCCGAGTGAACGTCATCATACCCCCTCTCGCCCTGGACGGCCCCGCCCTTTCCATTCGTCGCTTCGGGTTGGAATCGTTTGGGTTGGACGACTTGGTGAAACTGGGGACCCTTGACGAGCGCATAGCCACGCTGCTGAAAGGTGCTGTGCAGGCAAGACTCAACATAATCATTTCCGGGGGTACTGGAACCGGTAAAACTACCCTACTGAACGTACTATCCGCTTTCATCCCCGATGGTGAACGGGTGGTGAGTATAGAGGATACAGCCGAACTCCGCATGAAGCAGGAACATGTTGTCAGGTTAGAGACCAGACCTTCCAATGTCGAGGGGAAAGGCGAGGTAACCCAGAGGGACCTGCTGCGAAATGCGCTGAGGATGCGCCCGGACCGGATAATTATCGGCGAGGTGCGTGGCGGGGAAGCCCTTGATCTGCTGCAGGCTATGAACACGGGACATGACGGTTCACTGTCCACCGTCCACGCCAATAGCACGAGGGACGCCTTGGCACGCTTAGAAAACATGATTCTCATGGCCGGACTGGACCTCCCGGACAGGGCAATCAAAGAGCAACTCGCCTCAGCGGTTAATTTGGTCGTCCAATTGGTCAGGTTCTCGGACGGGACGCGAAAGATCGTGAAGCTATCTGAAATTACGGGCATGGAAGGTAACACCATTGTCATGCATGACGTGATCGTCTATGTGCAAAAAGAAATCGACAAGACTGGCAGGGTAGTTGGCGAGTTCAGGGCAACAGGAGTGAGGCCCCTCTTTGCCGAGCGTTTCCAAATGAATGGTCTTGGTCTCCCCCCGGGGATATTTGATAATTAGGAGACAACGGTGCTCCCTATCGTGGCGTTCATATTCTTGACTTTCTTTTGCGTCTTTGTAGCCATCTACCTGGATTTTGTCTGGAGACAGGGGTCCCCCCAAAGCGAGTTGAGGCGACGGCTACGTTACCTGGCGAACACGGGTGCCCGGGGAATGCCGGTGAAACCTCGCTCGGAAATCATGCGAGAAGTAGCACCCGTAGACCGTTACCTCCTGCGTTTGAACTTTATGCGCATTCTGGAAAAAAAGTTAGACCACGCCGGGTTCCAGCTAAAAGTTTCCAGCTTCGCCCTGATCTACCTCACGCTTGCCGTAGCGTGCGCAGCGTTTGCGGTGTTTCTGACCAAGTCCGTATTGTCAGGCGTGCTGGCTGTGGCAGCCTCCGCTGTTCTCACCTCCGTCTATATCAAGCTGAAAACCCAGAGAAGATGTGCGAAATTCACAGAATTGTTCCCTGATGCCTTATCGATGATTTCGCGCTCGCTACGGGCTGGTCACTCCTTAAATACCGCAATACAGCTGATCGGCCAGGAAGTTTCCAACCCGGTCGGAGAACTTTTCAAAATGGCATACGACCAGCAGCAGTTGGGATTAAGAATTACCGACAGCTTGACCAACATGAATGAAAGAATCGAAAGCCTCGACCTGAGATTTTTCACCACTGTTATCGGCATCAATAGCGAGGTTGGCGGCAACCTCACTGAAGTACTGGATAAGCTGTCTGTTACGATACGGGAGAGGCTCAGGATACGTAGGCAGGTCCGGGTCTACACCGCTCAGGGGCGCATGTCGGGATACGTTCTGGGGGCTCTCCCCATCATTGCTTTTCTTGCCATTACCATTTTAAATCCACAGTATGAAGTAGCGCTCATCAGGGATCCGATGGGGTTATATGTCTTGATATTAGCTGTTTGCATGCAGTTGGCTGGGGCATTGATAATCACAAATATAATAAAAATTAAAATATAGGCACATTTATGATATATCTGATCACAACACTGGTATTCATTTCAGTTATATTGATGTCACTCGTGTTTTATCAATATTTCCTGAAAAAAAGTGAACTTGCAGACAGGATTGAAAAACTTTATCCTTATTCAGGAAACATAACAAATGTAAATAAGGATTCGGAAAAATGGACTAACAAACTTAATCGCATAGGTAAAATGGTCAAAATATCATCAAATGAGCGATCAAAATACACCAAAATATTAGTAGCAGCAGGATATAGGAAGGAAAGTGTATACCTTTTTTTAGGAAGCAAGGTGCTGATGGCTTGTTTCTTGCCTTCTCTCTATTTTTTTTATTGTGCATCTCAGAACCAAATCTATTATAATACTCAGGTTGTCCTCATTCTGATTGCCTGTGCGATCTGCGGCTATCTTCTCCCCAGTCACTGGATATATGTCAAGAAGGCGCGACGTCAAGAACAAATTTTTCACACACTGCCCGACATGCTTGATCTGATCACAATTTGTGTGGAAGCTGGCCTCAGTATCGATGCTTCCCTGCTTAAAGCCATTGAAACGCCGGAATTCAGTAATGACCCACTGGCTGGTGAGATCAAGACCGCGACCATGGAAACCAGAGCCGGCAAGCCGCGCAGTGAGTCGTTGCAGGACATGGCCGATCGGACCATGGTCGATGACGTGAAATCCTTTGTCATCATGTTAACCCAGGCCGAACGATTCGGAACCAGCATTAGTCAATCACTGCGCAGTTACGCGGATTCCCTACGAATAAGACGAAGACAGATTGCTGAAGAGGCCGCCGCTAAAACGGCCATAAAGATGACTTTTCCATTAGTACTGTTTATACTACCCGCTTTGCTTGTAGTCGTTTTAGGGCCAGCCCTGGTTCAGATTGCCAAGGTCCTGAAATAAGCCTCAATACGGGCTGGACTTTACGCCAGGTCCACCACGGCCAGCTGGGTTGCGACTATTTTGTCACCTGGAAGGAATGGTTTCACAGCGGATATCAAGGGGAATAGCGCCGATGAGTACATGCCTGTCGAAAAAGGTGGCCAGTGCAATCCAACAAACTATATCGGGTGTCAATGTACTTCGGCGCTTCCTGCCGGGATACCCACCTTTGAGAAGAATGAAGGCGATTGACTTGACATCCGGCAATGAGCTTGCTCGAAACTTAAAGTTGGCTGACACCTTGTTCTCACGCGTCAAGGGGCTAATCGGCAGGCAGGTGCTGCCAATAGGAGAAGGATTGCTGATCAGTCCCTGTAAGGGAGTCCATACCTTCCTAATGAGGTTTCCCATCGACGTGGTTTTTCTCGACAAAAATAATCACGTAATTAAGGTGGTTGAGAATCTCAAGCCTTACAGAATAACCCAAGTGCAAATTTCATCAAGGAGAGTGTTAGAGCTGCCAGCTGGTACGGCGCAGACCTCAAAGACATACGTCGGTCATGAGGTTGCCTTTGATTGAACCTTTTTTTTAAAGGCCGTTGATACCTAACACCGTAGGAGGTAGTTTCCTGTAATTGGTTTATTTTATATAGGGGTGGTCCCCTTCATGGCTGCCCAAGTGCTTTACCTGTTCTTTGTGCTGATCCTTGCCACCCCCCGGTTGAGCTTCACTCGGAAGGTTACCGGCATTGCCGTTGGCTTATTCCTCTACCTGCTCATCGACCGCTTGATGATCCCACTCTGGAAAGTCCTGCCTTACACCCAGAAACTCGGTCCCGTGTCGGCCAAAGCATTCTACACCAATGTCTATTACATGCTCATGCACTGGATGTTGCCGTTCCTGCTCTGGATCGTGATTGCTTACAGGCAAATTGAAGAGATGTGCAAAGGGGAGGGGCGGACTGGTGCGTGAATAAAGAGGATCAAGTACCTCAGTCGATGGCTTTACTGTACACCAAACTGTACACCAAAATTTGGGAAACATGGTAAACATGGTTGACATGGGAAGCGGGTCTGTGATATGTAACCAGCCAATATAACTGTAAGTTTCTAAATTTATTAGTATGCAGGGAATGTGGGTAATAGCCCTCATAACCCGAAGGTCACAGGTTCAAATCCTGTCCCCGCAACCAAAACATTACAAGGCATCTAGCTAACACTGCTGGGTGCCTTTTTTGTTGGTAACTGACACAAACTCCCCCACTTATCCCCTCATACATTCGTATCATTATCCGGCCAAGTTAAAACTCAGTCCAGCGGGGACTGGCTCCGCAGGTGCCTGTCCCCGCTGGCCCTCTGTGACAATATAGGTGAGACACTTACCCCCCCGGTATATACTGTAGGGCGGGGAGGACCTGAACCATGGCAGTTGAGATTTTGAGACCCGCACCTGAGAGTGCGGGAGCCCGAAGGGCGAGC
>Ga0209123_1002328_pt1 | contig 16340 bp, 15 predicted proteins | sample BarGraIncu00431A_FD_184500 | JGI IMG/M metagenome (GOLD analysis project Ga0209123, IMG submission 184500) | Arctic peat soil microbial communities from Barrow, Alaska, USA - Barrow Graham LP Incubations 004-31A (SPAdes) (version 2) | ecosystem: Environmental > Terrestrial > Soil > Wetlands >...
TTATTTTAGCCTTAATCAAATTAGATTCTCCTATAAAACCTGCTACAAATTTTGTTGCTGGCCTCTCATATATATCTTCAGGGGTTCCTATCTGCTCTATAACTCCTTCATTCATTACTGCTATTCTATCAGACATATTAAGTGCTTCTTCCTGATCATGGGTAACATATACAAAGGTAATCTGTAACTTTTTCTGTAGTTTTTTGAGTTCAACTTGCATTTGCTTTCTAAGTTTTAAATCAAGTGCACCTAAAGGTTCATCTAGTAGTAATATTTTAGGATTATTTATTAGTGCTCTGCCTATTGCAACTCTTTGTTTTTGACCACCGCTTAATTGGTCTGTTTTTCTTTTTTCATATCCTTCTAGCTGCACTAAGCTAAGCATTTCTGTAACTCTTTTTTTTATTTCTACCTTATTAACCTTTCTGATTTTTAAAGCATAGGCTATATTATCAAACACATTCATATGTGGAAATAATGCGTAATTTTGAAATACTGTATTTACATTTCTCTCATTAGGTTGTTTGTTTTCAACATGACTACCTTCAAGCAAAACACTACCACTTGTTGGAGTCTCAAAACCAGCTATTATTCTTAAGGTTGTTGTTTTTCCACAACCGCTTGGGCCTAGCAGAGTTAAAAATTCACCTTTGTTTATCGCCAGCGATATATTCTTAATGACTTCTTGATTTTCAAAGTTTTTTATTATATTGTCCATTTTTAATATGATTTCTGACAATTTTTAAAGTCTCCTCCCGTATCTCTTATACTTAAATTAATAATTTTAAAAATTCCTTTCTACTATCATACCATAATGTTCTTTATTTTGATGATATTTCCTAAATTAAAAGGGGTTCACTTTACTAAGTAATAAGATTATGGAGTCAATTATTTGCATATTTCCTAGCAATCATACTTGTTTAATATTATTATAGTTACATTATACTAATTTGTAAACTTTTTTATTACATTTATTATATAATATTGTTTCATAACTTCTGTGTTACAATAGATTACATACAGTGACAAATATAGAAAATGACACTAATTATAGAATACTTAGTACTTGAACTTTATTACATACAAATTGTAGAAAATATTAAAAAAGAAAGAAGGGTTATAAAAATGGCAGTTAGTTTAAAAAAAGGTCAAAAAGTAGACTTAACAAAAACAAATCCAGGATTAACAAAAGTTCTAGTGGGTCTTGGCTGGAGTACAAACAAGTATGATGGTGGGGCAGACTTCGATTTAGATGCGGCGGCATTTTTGACAGGAGAAAATAATAGAGTAACTTCTGATGCTGATTTTATATTTTACAACAATGCAGAGCATTCATCTAAATCAGTTAAACATATGGGAGACAACAAAACAGGCGCCGGAGATGGAGATGACGAACAAATACTCGTTGACTTGGAAGTAGTGCCAGAGGCCATTCAAAAAATTTCATTTACTGTAACAATTAATGAAGCAGAAGAAAGAAGACAAAACTTTGGACAAGTTTCAGATGCCTATATTAGAGTAATGAGTGGAGACGGATCTAATGAGTTAATTAAATTTGACCTAGGAGAAGATTTTAGTATTGAAACAGCACTAGTGGTTGGAGAACTATACAGAAACGGATCTGAATGGAAATTCACGGCATTAGGTAGCGGCTTCGAAGGTGGATTAGCAGCTTTATGTACTAACTTTGGAGTTAGTATCTAATGTTTTAACGACATTTCAGAAGGAAAGTCTCCCACTTATATAAGTGAGAGTTACATACCCTAACAAATAGAAAACTTTAGTGGGAGTATAAATCTCCTTCTGAAGTCGTTAATATTGCAGCTCCGCAGGAGATGATTTAATAACAATATTTCACAGGGAGGATCAGTAATATGGGAGTTAATTTAGTAAAAGGCCAAAAGGTAGATTTAACAAAGGGTAACGCATCGCTCAAGGAGTTAGTAGTTGGGTTAGGTTGGGATGGTAGCAATGGTGGTAACACTATTGACTGTGATGCATCTGCCTTAATGTTAGATGAAAGCGGAAAATTAGCCAATACCAAGAGCATAATATACTTTGGCAATAAGAAAAGTAAATGTAAGAGTGTAATTCACCAAGGGGATAACCTTACTGGTGCAGGAGATGGTGATGACGAACAAATAGTTGTAGATTTAACAAAAGTACCTGGCGATATAGCTAAGATAGTTTTCGTTGTTAATATTTATAATTGTGCGTCGAAGAAACAACATTTTGGTATGATTAAGAACGCTTATATTAGAATAATGGATAAATCGGCTAATAATGAGTTGGTTAAATTTAATCTTTCTAATGATTACGACAATATGACATCTCTAATAATGGGTGAAGTTTACAAAAATAAAGGGGAATGGAAGTTTACAGCAATAGGAGAAGGAGCTACTGCGGTTAGTATAACAGAATTATCAGCAAGATATAAATAATTGAGCTATATCTAACAGTGTGAGGATTCTATAAAAATAACACAATGTATAAGATTTCACTTACATATTGTGTTATTTTATTTTGGAATAACTTTTACTAGTAGGTAAAAAGGCAATAAAAAAAGACTATTATAAGTCTTTTTTATATACTATACATTAATTTGTTATAAAGTTAAGTGTTGTATCAGCGTTGCTTACATCGCTTATGATAACACTTGGTGCAGATGGTGTTGGACTAACATTTACACTTGAGGCTAAGGGTGTTAAATTTTCAACGACAGCATCTCTAAACTGATCGGGTACATTTTGAATTGTTCTTAATCCTGCCTTTACAAGTCTATAATACATATCAACCATTTATATACTTCCTTTCACTAATAAGTATTTTGAAATAGAGTTAGAACATCTTTCACTGTTATATTATTATCATTTGATTTATTATTAGGCTACGAGTAGAAGAATTTTTCTATAAACGTTTTCAACACCAATCTAGTTATACTAATAAGGTGGGCATATAGTATATTATTTACAAAATTAATTTTAATATACATTTATTTATAGAATTTTTTTCTTGATATATATATTATATAAAAGAAGATACAAAGGGTTCCTAAATACTAAACACGAACATAATAACTACAATTACATGCAATTATGACAAATTACGACAACGTTTCCACTAATAAAAAAACCGCAAACCTGATTTAGATGTTAGTATAGGTATACAAAGAGGAAAACTTACTTTGTATATTTAAATTAGGAAGGTGAGGTACAAAAGATGAAGAAACCTATAAGAACATTAATATTAACTTTAAGTATTTTAGCAACAACAGGAATAAGTTCAGCAGTTTATGCTCAAGATTGTAATACCGTAAATTACACAGTTAATTCAGGAGAGAGCATTCAGCAGATATGTGCTAAGTATGGGATTAAACTTCCAGATTATTTTACAGTTCAACCTCAGGTAAAGGCACCTACAAAGGTAGTACCTACAAAGGCAACACCAGCAAAGGTAGCTCCTGCAAAGGCAGCTCCAACAAAGGCGACCCCAGTGAAGGCTACCCCTACAAAGGCAACACCTGTAAAGGCAACAACAGCACCAGCTTTATCTGCAGATAGCAAATTAGAAAAAGAAGTATTTACACTAGTTAATCAAGAAAGAGCAAAACAAGGACTAGCTGCATTAAAGGAAAATGTGGAGTTATCAAAGGTTGCTAGAACAAAATCAGAAGATATGGCGAAAAATAACTATTTTTCTCATACATCACCAACTTATGGATCACCTTTTGACATGATGAAACAGTTCGGTATAACATATACTGCAGCTGGTGAAAATATCGCAATGGGTCAGCCAACCGCGACTTCAGTAATGAATGGTTGGATGAATTCACCTGGACACAGAGCTAATATTTTAAGTAAGGATTTTACTGAAATAGGAGTGGGACTAGCTAAAAACGCAAACGGATCTATTTATTGGACTCAAGATTTTATTGGAAAATAAATAACTAAATACCTATCTGTGTTTCTTAATATTGGATTTTACAATATAAGAAACACAGATTTTTTTATGTAATAAAATATTAAGTCGTTACATATAGTGGTAATTATAGATAACAGAATTTGCACTAAGTTAATATATAATTAAGTAAAATGTATGTTACACTTAGGAATGTGATATTAGAAGGGATGTTAATCCTTTTGAATATCGGTAAGTGTAGATAAGATAAAAAATATATGTTAATTGTACAGGTTTTGGAGGCGTACAATAAGTTAGAGAGAGTGATTGAGTGAGATTTTTAGATAATATAGAAAATGGAAGCACTAATATTAAAAGAATGGGAATTATTAAAGCTATATTTGTAATGGTTCTTTCAATTTTATTAGAAACGCTGGGACAAATGCCTGTTGAGTTTTTAAATTTGTTTTCTGGACGATTTGAAAAGGTAGTACCTTATGTGGTTTTTGTTTTTGGGGTATTGGTTAAATATTACGTTATCATTATTTTATTCAAATGGCTTAGTAACAAATCAGATGAGCAAAAATATAAATATTATTTAAATCGCAAGGATTATGTTTATGCAGCACTTATAATTATAGCTTTTCGTTTGATATTTGATAACAGTGTGATTTTTTGGGTTGAAAATATTCCTATGCCTAATTTTATAAATGCTTCGTTTAGTGAACTTTCTGTTTCACCAATTATATTAATTCTTAGCGTTACAGTGGTTTCACCTATATATGAGGAGATTATTTTTAGAGTGGTATTGCTCGCAGGGATGTCCAAAAATATGAATCAGGGCATAGCACTTGTTGCATCTGCATTATTTTTTGCATTAGTACATATGAATGTTCCTCAAGGAATAAATGCATTTTTTTTAGGTCTAGCTCTTGGTTATATATATTTAAGAACAGGATCAATTTATTTAAGCATATTTGCACATTTTGTAAATAATTTTTTAGCACTTTCAATTTCTTCAATATTTTCATTAATAGGTGGAAAGTATGCTATAGAAATTCATGGATTGTTTCTAATAGTAGGAATTATACTTTTAGCTATAGTTTATGATGGGTATATTCCAAATAAAACTAACATTAAACCAAAAATATATAAAAAATATATGGAAATGTAGATATTTTGATTATGTTAAATCATCACCTTCGGTGCTGCAATATTAACAACTTCAGAAGGAGATTTATAATCCCTCTGAAGTTTTATTTTTGTTATAGCATGTATCCTCTGGGTAGGTCTCTGGGGTAGATAACAATTCTCAATTGTTATCCCCCCACTTATAGAAGTGGGAGACTTTCCTTCTGAAATGTTGTTAAAATGTAAATAGATCAAAAGTTTATAAATAAACAAGAAACCTCTAACTTAATAATATGTTAGAGGTTTCTTGTTTGTTTATGAAAAATAATTATATTTAAATATAATTATTTTAATTCATTCATCATTTGGTTAGCTTGATCTTTTAATTCTTGAACTTCATTATCGGCAGCATCTTTTGTAGGATACCATCCTTTTTGTTTCATAGCATCAAACAACATATATTGGATATTTTGATCGTTTTTGAAATTCCCAATTAATGTGTTTCTTAAATTTGCGCATGAAGATTCAGTTATTCCTGTACTATAAGCAGTAATAACTTGTTTTTCCGTTGCGAGTAAATCTTGCATTAATTCTTTTTCAGTCATAGCATTATCCCTCCATTTATATATTATTGATGAGAATCAAGGTAAGTTTTTAATGTATTAAAGTTCTGTTTATGTGTTTGGCTAGCTTCATTGCATAGATTTTTTAGATTTTGGTCTGTGCACTGCGAGCCGTATTCATTAAATTTTTTATTAAGTAATGATTCGTATCCCAATTGATCTTTAATTACTTTTAAATTGTTACTTTCTAATTGTTTGTTTTCAGTATTCATCATATTTATTACCTCCAGTCTTTTATTAGAACATTTACAAAAGTATTATCTGCTTTTTATATTAAAATATAAGTGGTAAATTTATGAAAGATAAGCATATAATTAAAATAAAAGCCAAATGCGACGAATTAATATTAAAAAAATATTAATTGGGCAAAATATTTTATAAATAGAATTTAATAATAGAATTTAATAGTTATTTGGGAGATTTAAGAAAATTTTAAGGTTACATTAATCAATTTTTAATAATAGTAGAGTACAATAAGTATATAAACAAGGTTATATCAGATAGGAGTGACTAGTATGCCTACAATAAATATGCTGTCTTCAGCAGATAAATTCAAAGGCCAAGGGGTAGGCTCAGCTTACCTAGAACAAGTAAATTTAGTTCAAAATGGATTAGATAAAGAATATAAAGTTGTAATAAATAAAAAAGTGATGACTGAAATAATGCATTATCATACTATTGATTTAAAGCATTATTTAAGTGTGCCTTTTGCTAAAAGAAAGGGTGTAACGGTGGGTTATGTGCACTTTTTACCTGAAACTATTGAAGGAAGTATTAAGCTACCCAAATTAATTAAACAGATTTTTTATAAATATATTATAAGTTTCTATAATAAGATGGATTATTTGGTTACGGTAAATCCTAACTTCATACCTAAGCTAGAAGCTTACAATATTGATAGAAAAAAAATAACGTATATTCCCAATTTCGTATCTGATGAGAAATTTTACAAGTTTACAACTGAGAAGAAATATATTGCAAAGGAAAAATTGAAAATTCCAAGGGATGTTTTTGTTGTGCTGGGAGTAGGCCAGATACAAACTAGAAAAGGTGTCATTGATTTTATTAATATAGCTAAAAAACTTCCCGATGTACAATTTGTTTGGGCAGGTGGATTTTCTTTTGGAAATATTACCGATGGATATAAGGAACTAAAAAACCAAATGGATAATGCACCTAAAAATATATTATTTACAGGAATAGTTGAAAGAGATTTGATGAATGATATATATAACGTATCTGATGTGCTTTTTATGCCATCATATAACGAGCTTTTTCCTATGTCGATACTTGAAGCAATGAATACTCATACTCCGATATTGTTAAGAGATTTGGAGCTTTATGAGGATATATTATTTGATTATTATTTAAAAGAACATGATAATGAAGGTTTCATTCGAGCCATTGAAAAGTTGAAAAATGATTTGGATTACTACAATCAGGCTAAGGAAAAGGCAGTGCGAGGACATAATTTTTATTCTAGAGAAAGTGTGCTTTCTATGTGGAAAGATTTTTATAAGAAGGTATCTAAGGTAAAAGGCAGGTAATTTAATGAAAAATCATAAAATTAATTTTATTTTGGGGATAGCATCTGTAATTATATTTATTTTGCTAATTATATTCACTAATGGATGGATGGATTTAATTCATCAAATAAAGAATTTGCAAATTAAATGGATAGTTGCTGCAGGTTTTTCAATGCTATTATATTGGATTTTTGAAGCTAAAACATTGCAGACTATTATATTTTTAACAAATAAAAACTATCAATTTAAAAAAGCATTTAAAGTAACTATGATTGGACAATATTTTAATTCGATTACACCATTTGCATCTGGTGGTCAGCCAATGCAATTATATGCACTTATAAAACAAGGACTAGGAGCAGGTAGTTCTGGTTCAGCGCTTATGATTAAATTTATTATTTATCAAACAATTTTGACTGTGTATTCTTTAGTTCTTATACTTTGGAAAGCAAGTTTCTTTAGAAGCAAAATGAGCAATTTGTTTTATCTAATAGGATTAGGATTTTCGATTAATGCTGGTGTAATCATATTTTTGGTCGTATTTTCGAAGTACAGAAAATTAACACATAAATTAATAATATTTTTAACTAAGATATTAGAAAAATTTAAATTGGTAAAAAACATGTCAAAATTAGAAAATCATATTAACGACAATTTAAATCAATTTCATGATAATATGGAGATAGTAAATCGGAGCAAGGCATTAATGTTTAAAGCTGTTATTTATACGATATTTCAGTTAACAATAATTTTTGTTATCCCTTATTTTATTTATCTTAGTTTTGGGATGAGAAATGCGAATATTGAAAGTATGATAGCCGGAACTGCTTTTGTAATGATGTTAACAGCATTCATACCATTACCTGGTGCTGTGGGTGGAGCAGAGGGTGCTTTTTATATGTTCTTTGGTTTGTTTTTTGCAACTAATAATATACTGGCTGCTATATTGTTATGGAGAATAATTACATTTTACTCCTGTATAATCTTTGGTTTTTATGCGTTTATGAAGGATTAAGAAAGGTCTATGAATGCCACATTGATTAAAAGGATTTTAAGAAAATTATAGTATTTGAAGGGGAATGATTATGAATATTGGAATTTTTACTGATGCTTATTATCCACAAGTAAGTGGGGTAGTTACGTCTACTATGATACTGAAAAATGAATTAATTAGACTAGGGCATAAAGTAACTATTATCACAGTGACTCACCCAGATGTAGAGGAGAAGGAAGGTATAATTAGACTACCTAGTATACCATTTTTCCTTTTACCTTCTCAAAGAGTTGGGATGATATATTCTCATAAAATTATGAATAGAATAAAGAAATTGGATCTGGATTTAATACACACACAAACAGAATTTAGTGTAGGGATATTTGGAAGAATAGTGGCTAAAAGATTAGATATTCCTGTGGTTCATACTTATCATACTATGTATGAGGATTATATTCATTATGTGTCTAAGGGTATAATGCTAAAGCCCGCTTCGCAATTTGCAAAGCAGGTAAGTAAACTATATTGTAGGGATTGTAGTGCTATAATAGTACCAACAACTAAGGTAAAAGATGCACTGCAGCATTATGGACTGCGAAGACATATAGATGTAATACCTACAGGAGTTGATATGCAGCCGTTTGAAAAAAGCAACTACAATGAGGAACTTATTAGAAATGAAAAGAAATCTTTTGGGATAAATGAAACGGACCCAGTTGTATTATTTATCGGACGTATTGCAAAAGAAAAAAGTATAGATGTAATAGTAAATAGCATGAAACCACTAATAGAGAAAATGCCTAATTGCAAACTACTTTTGGTAGGTGATGGACCAGAGTGTGAAAACTTAGAAATACTTTGTAAGGAACTGGGAATTGAAAAGTCTGTAATATTTGCAGGCGAAAGACCATGGGCAGAAATAGGCATGTACTATCAAATGGGTGATGTGTTTGTAGGTGCGTCATTAACTGAAACACAGGGATTAACATTTGCTGAAGCTATGGCGGCACAAATTTTGGTTGTAGCAAAATATGATAAAAATTTAGATGGTATAATTGAAGATAATGTTAATGGAAGAATTTTTTATAAAGATGAGGATTTAGATGGAATATTATTTGATATTTTGAGTGAGAAAGGGAAATTTGAGTTTATGGTGAAAAATGCTTATGATGATGTAGAGTTATTGTCATCTAAGTGTTTTGGAGAAAAAGTTGAGAGAGTTTACATGGAAGTTGAAAAACAAAGTTATATGCTAGCTAATCAGAAAGTAACATAACATGGTTAATAGCTTTTTAGATGATAGCAAGTTTATGAGTTTGTTATAAAATAGAATACTTGAGGAAAACATAGTTAAGAAGATGGAGATTAGTTGTATAATCTCCATCTTCTTTTGTTTTTAATAATATTGAAGTATCGAAGATGATACGCAAAATAGCTCGTTTATGACAGAAAATGAATGTTTGATGCATTTTCTATTGTATTATGTTAAAAAAATGATATCCTTAACTTGGATAATTATATAAAATATGTTACAGTATAAAAATTAAGCCCACAGTGAAAAAACATGAGGAAGAAAATGTTTAATAGGAATGAGAAGAAAAAATGACAAAATTACATAAGCCAAGGGGGAAAAGTGTGAGAATATTTTTTAAATATATAGCCAAATGCATGTTAGAAAAAAAAGCTAGGTTTTGCTTGTTGATTTTGGCTATAGCAATTAGTACAGGGTTATTAGTAACGGTTTCGGGAACAATTAAAATTGCAATCAGTAGTTTTGAAAAACCAATGACTGAATCATTTGAGGGGAAAGAAATAATTATATCATCTAAGGGCAATGAGCCTTTCTTTAACATAGATAATATAAAAGAAGAAGGAATTAAAAACTTAAACGGTGAGGTTTACTTATCAGCAACAACTAATGGGGAGGAGAGAAATAACGTAGCCATTAGAGGTAAGGAAGTCAAAAACATAAACAAAGATAATTTAGTCGAGGGTAACTTAAGTGAGTTTACTGGAGAAAAGTGTATAATTTCAAAAAGAATATCTGAGGAAAAAGGCTTAAAAATAAATGATGAATTGGAATTATTCATAGCAGGAGAAAGTAAAAAGTATAAAGTTACAGCAATAAGTGCAAACGAGGCAACCTTCTATAATGATAATAAAACTTCATACCAAATAATAGTTCCATATAAATATCTATCTAAGCAATATAAAGTGGAAGGTAAATATAATTATGTAACAGCAAATAAGACACAGGATGATTCAAAAGAAAGTATAAAGAAGTTTAATGATAATAATACACAATTTGAAGCCAAGGAACTTTTTAATATAGAGGATATCGAAAAGGAAATTGGTTCATTTACTTCAATATTATATGCAATGCTTGCAATAGTATTATTTATGAGTGCAATAATTATATATGGGTCATTTAAGCTAACCATAACTGAGAGGTTACCTGTAATAGGAACATTTTTAAGTCAAGGGTCAACGAACGGGACTGTAGAAAAGATACTTATACTCGAGAGTATAGGATATGGAATAATAGGATCGTTCTTTGGAAATATACTCGGATATGGGGGGTTGTATTTAATAAATTATTTTATATCACCATTAAAGGATTATGGAATAATTGAAAGTTTTTCTGTAGAACCAATATATTTCGTAATAGGAACTATCTTTGCAATAGTATTCTCTTGTATATCAGCAATAGTTCCAATAATAAAGATAAGAAAGTTAGAAGTAAAGGAAGTTATATTAAATAGTGTCAATGTATCCATGCATATAGGCTGGGTAAAATTCATTATTGGGACAACTATTTTAGTAGCTACAATAATTATAAATAAAATAGATGCCCAATGGGTTAATTCATTAAGTCCTATATTTATATTAGTGTCTATCATAGGCCTTGTGCTTATGTATCCTAAACTAATAGATGTAGTAACTAATGAACTCTACAAAAGATTAAGAGGAAGAAGTAAGGTCATAATATTAGCTCTTAACAATTTAAGAACTTCAAAGGTGCTTATGGGTAATGTTACACTTATAGTAATTTCTATGTTATCAATATTTATGATTACATCAATAGGTACAAGTATGAAGGATTTAGTAGTTGGTGCATATAAGCGCATGGATTTTGATGTTTCAGTAACAGGAATTCGAGGAGTACCTGGGATTGAAGGAGAAAGTGTAACTGAAAAGCTAATTTCTAAAATAAAAGAAAATAAAAATGTTGATAAGGATAGCATTCAAATATTTAAATTTGCACAGGGCAATGCGAACAAGGATACAATGATCTTGCTTCAAGGTATTGATACCAAAAAATATCAAAATTTTAATGGATATTTAGAATTAGATAGTGAAAAAAACAGTGAGATGTATAAAAAGTTTGATAAGTCAACAAATAATGAAATTATTATAACCGACAAGCTTAGAAGAGCACTTAATGTAAATGTAGGAGAAAAAATTACAATTGAAGTAAATGACATAAAAAAGGATCTTGAAGTTATAGGAACAATTGATGGGAAATTATACAATAACGGTATAACTATATTTATTAAGAATGATGTTATGGAAAAAGAGTTTAATATTAAAGAGGCTGAGGAAATAGTATTTAAAACTAGTAAATCACCGGGGGAAGTTAAGAATGAATTGAAAATAATTGTTAAAGATTTTGGAGCAACTGCAACTACAAGGGATGAGTTCCAAGAAAAAAATGTGGATGCAAATCAAATGATAGTTGATGTTTTAAGTATATTTTCATATTTAGCGATTTTCATAGCGGCTTTAGGAGTGTTAAATAATATTACAATTGGTTTTTTACAAAGAAAGAGAGAGCTTGCGGTTTTAAGCTCAGTAGGGATGTCGGATGGTGCTAGAAATGGAATGTTACTTTGGGAATCAATATTATCAGTAATGTGGTCAGTAGTAATAGCCATTCCTTATAGTTATTTAGGATTGTCATTACTTACAAAGACTATGACTGCGCTGGAAATGCCAATGATTATAGTGCTAGATGTTAAGGCTGTGCCATTATATGCAGTAGCAGCATTAGTGATAATAATATTAGCATCATTACCAATACTCTTAAAGGGAAAGAAACTATCAATAATAAATGAATTAAAGTGTGAATAAGGGGGGAAATCTTATGAGTATAATTGAAGTTAATAGTTTAAATAAATCATTCAAAGTAGGAAAAGAAAGCGTAAAGGTACTAAAAGATATAAACTTTACAGTTGAAAAAGGAGAATTTATCTCAATTATGGGACCATCCGGTGGTGGTAAGTCAACTCTACTATATCTTCTGGGTGGCTTAGATAAACCAACCTCGGGAACAGTGAGTATAGATGGCAAGGATATTAGTACAATAAAGAAAAAAGAAATAAGCTGGATGAGAAGAAATAAGATAGGATTTGTATTCCAATTTTATAATCTAGTGCCGAACCTAAGCGTAGAGGATAATATAATGCTTCCAATAATATTAGATGGTAAAAAACTTAAGAATTATAATAAAAAACTTGAGGAAATATTAAATATAATTGGGATGGAGGACACGCGAAAACTTACTCCAAGGGAATTATCAGGGGGACAGCAGCAAAGGGTTGCTATAGCAAGAGCTTTGATTTTTGAGCCTGAAATAATATTCTTGGATGAACCAATTGGAAATCTTGATTCAAAAACTGGAACAGATATAATGAAACTATTTAAAAAGATAAATAGGGAATACGGTAAAACATTAATACAAGTAACTCACTCAGAAGACGCCGTAAAATATGGTACATCTATTATTAAATTAATTGACGGAGAAATAGTAGATAGAGAGGAACTTGTGGAAAAGGTAGTATAGCTGAAATCATAAATATTATTCCGTTTATGAATAAAAATGTACGTTTCAAGCTATTTCTATTGTTATATAGTAATATACTGGTAAAATATTAAAGTGGGCATAATGTATGAGTGCTATGCTTAATATGTATTTATGGGGGGAGAAATTATGAAAAAGAAACATATTATTTTTATTAGCGTTATTGTTTTAATAATAATATTTGGTATTATTGCTTATGTTTTTAAAAACAATAAAGGTTTAGCTTCAAGTAAAAGTGAATCAATAGCTCTATATACTATACCAACCAAAGAGAAAGTATTTGTAAATGGTATTATTGTTCCTGAAAAAACTGAGAACATATATAGAGATGAATCAAAAGGAAGCATAAATAAGGTTTCGATTACTAATGGACAAATAGTAAAGAAGGGAGCGGCTCTTTTTACATACAAAAATGATTTGATTACAGATCAAATAGATGAGGCGAACGGTCTAATTACTACTAGTAACAATCAGAAAAAGAAATTACTTGATAAACAAGCGGATGCGAAAACACTTTTAGCAAAGCAAAAGGAAGATGCAAAAAAGCAAGTAGCAGCGCAAGAACAGGCAGTAGAGAGTCAAAGAAAGCAAGCAGCAGCACAGGCGGGCGCGGGCATTGCTAGTGTTGAAAGCGTTCCTGTAGATAGCGCTTCAATTGTTGCGTCGCTCACAGCGAATACCGAGGCTTTACTTAGCAGCTATCCGGATCAAATAGATGCTGTGCAAACTCAAATTGACACCTCTAGCGATCAGGTTAAAAAGCTAAAAGCTAAGGAATTCACTTATATTACAGCACCTATAGATGGTAAAGTAATATTAAACGATACTAACGATATGACAAAAGCGTATATTACAATTGAAGCGACTACGTATTATGTAAAAGGAAGTATTAATGAAAAGGATCAGACAAAGCTAAAGGATAATCAAGAAGTAGATATACTTATATTCGCTACTAATAAAACTTTAACTGGTAAGGTAAAAAGTGTAGGAAAGAGTCCGGCATCAGCAGATGTAGCGGCGCAAGCGACTACAGGCGGAGCTGCTATATCTTATTATGATGCAAATGTGGCATTGGATTCACAAGAGAACATTGTTAATGGATTTCATGTACAAGCAACAGTAAGACTTGAAGGTGAAGAGATGAAAATACCTAAGAGTTCACTGCTTGAGGAAACTGGTAAGCAATACGTGTTTAAAGTTGTTAATAAAAAGCTAACCAAGCTAGTAATTACAAGCAAAAAGAGTACAGAAGCAGGAGCAGAGTCACAGGTTATTGTGCTTAGTGGATTAAAAGAAAATGACAGTATAGCAAAAACTGCAAAAGATATGAAAGAAGGTACTTCTGTTGAGTAATCTTATTGAACTTGCAAATATTAATAAGTATTATAAGTTAAAGGATTCTAAATTACATGTACTTAAAGATATAAATTTAATCATAGAGCAAGGTGACTTTGTTATGATAATGGGGAAGTCGGGTAGTGGAAAAACTACACTTTTAAACCTTCTTGGTTTCCTTGACCATTTTGATAACGGGAAATATGAATTTAATGGCAAGGATGTTACTCATCTTAGTGAAAATGAAAGATCAGAAGTTAGAAATAGTAATCTGGGATTTATATTTCAACAGTTTCATCTTATAGATTCATTGTCTATTGGTCAGAACGTTGAACTTCCTTTGCTTTATAAAGAAAGCAGTGATATAACTAAAAAAGAAAGAGCACATAGGGTAGAAAAGTATTTAGAGACTGTAGGACTTCTTCATAAAGAGAAGCAATCACCTTCGCAGTTATCTGGAGGACAACAGCAGCGTATTGCAATAGCAAGAGCTCTCATTAACAATCCTTACGTGATTTTAGCCGATGAGCCAACAGGCGCTCTAGACAGTAAAACCAGAGAAGAAATTATGAATATACTAAAGAAACTTAATGAAGAAAATAAAACAATAATAATGGTAACACATGATAATGATTTAACCAAGTATGCTAGTAAAGTAATCCATCTAAAAGATGGAATGATAACAAAGGTGGATTAGATATGTCTATAATAAATTTAATCAAAACTTCAGTATACAGTTTAAAATCACATAAATTAAGAGTTTTCCTCACAATGATAGGAATAATCATTGGTATAAGCTCTGTAATATCCATTATGTCAGTTGGTAATGGGCTAAAGGTAAAAATGAATGAATCTATGGCTGACACAGATGCAAACAAAATAAATATTACTTTTCAGGCAGAGAACTTAGAAGCAGATTTGAATTTGATTGAACCCTTTAGCAAATCCGATCCATATTATCTTAAGAATGTGGAGGGGGTAGAGAAGGCAGAGGCTTCCCAGAGTATGGGAGGAATAGATTTTACATCAGGTGAGGGCTCATATTTTGATAAAACAACATTTATTATGTTACAAGATTATGATGATAAAGAAACAATAGTTAAGTATGGTCGTTCCCTTAAAAAGGATGAAAATTCTAAAAAATTAATTATGTTGGATTACACGGCAGCGGAAACCCTTTTTAAATCTCCAGAGAATGCCATAGGTTGTGGAATAACAGTAAATGGAGTTATCTATGAGGTAGTAGGAGTTTTAGAAAAACCGGGTGCATTTTCTCTAACAGGTGGAACCAGTTATATTTCAAAGGATTCAAGTGATGCTATGAACTCGGAGACCGCTATTTCAAGCTTAGATGTTTATATTAAAGCCGGTTACGACAAAGAGAAGGTTTTTGAAAGCATAAATAAGAAACTTATTGAGTCACATTCTAATATAAAAGGTGAATATAAGCTTCAGGACCCGCAGGCAACGACTAAGATCTTTGAACAAATTATTGGTTATTTAACTGCTTTCATAGCATTGATTAGTGGTATTTCCTTATTTGTTGGGGGAATAGGGGTAATGAATATAATGTATGTTTCAGTAACTGAGCGGAAACGAGAAATTGGTATACGTAGGGCTATTGGAGCAAAACCTAAAAGTATATTGCTTCAATTTCTTATAGAAGCAATTATGGTGACAGGGCTTGGTGGGTTACTTGGCATATTATTCGGATTTATTTTCTGCAAAATAATTGGTATATTTATGCCATTCCCTCCAGTTATGAGTCTATCGAGCGTTATAGGAGCAACTGCAATTTCTGTTATTATTGGAATAGTTTTTGGAATTATTCCAGCAATTAATGCATCGAAAATGGATCCAATTAAGGCAATTTACAATTAAATCATCACCTTCGGTGTTGCATTATTAAAGAAATTTTGGTGAAAACCATTATTATAAAAAATTAGATTTTATAGGGGGCAATATTATGGAAA
>Ga0209123_1002330_pt1 | contig 16325 bp, 14 predicted proteins | sample BarGraIncu00431A_FD_184500 | JGI IMG/M metagenome (GOLD analysis project Ga0209123, IMG submission 184500) | Arctic peat soil microbial communities from Barrow, Alaska, USA - Barrow Graham LP Incubations 004-31A (SPAdes) (version 2) | ecosystem: Environmental > Terrestrial > Soil > Wetlands >...
GGCGGCGACTACGGCTCTCTCGCCCCCTACGGCGACCGAAGCGCGCTGGCCTGGGCGATTGTCGGCGAACTGCAGCACCCCCAAAGCGCCCCCAAGCTCGGGCCCGAGTACCGGATCGAGCAGTTCCGGAAGGGCTATCTGAAGGCCTTCCATGACTCGGACAGCGCAGCATGAACCCGCTCTGGGCCCGATATCTCCCCTCCTTTGTCAGGAACAAGCTTGACGCGAACCGCCATCTTCACGCCGTCCTCAGCAATACCGGCTGGATGGTGGGGGACAAGCTGGTCCGCATGGCGCTGGGGCTCCTGATCGGCATCTGGATGGCCCGCTACCTGGGTCCCGAGCGCTACGGCGCATTCAGCTACGCGCTTGCCTTCGCCTTTCTGTTCTCCCCAATCGCCATGCTCGGCCTGGACGAGATCGTCATCCGCAAGCTGGTGCGCGACACCTCCAGGCGCGACGAGATCCTCGGCACCGTCTTTATCCTCATGCTGCTGGGCGGCACCTGCGTGCTCGGGCTCGCGATGGCGGCCATCATCCTGGTCCGCCCTGGCGACACGCTCACCCACTGGCTCGTCGCGATCATGACCGCGGGAACCCTCTTCCAGGCCTTTCTGGCCATCGAATTCTGGTTCGAGTCGCAGCTTCAGTGGAAATTCACCGTCTACGCCAAGATCAGCGCCTTCCTGGTCATAAGCTGCGTCAAGGTCGTCCTGATCCTTTCCCAGGCGTCGTTGATCGCCTTCGCCTGGGCGGGGCTCGCCGAGATAGCCCTCGGCTCGGTCGGGCTGACCGCCGCCTACCGGGCCGCCGGTTTCCGCCTGGCCGCCTGGCGCTTCAGCCAGAGCATGGCCGGCACGCTTTTAAAGGACAGCTGGCCGGTGATATTTTCCGTATTCCTCACCATGGTGTACCTGAAGATCGACCAGGTCATGCTCGGCACCATGGCCGGCAACCAGGAACTCGGCTTTTACTCTGCGGCCGTGCGCCTTACCGAGGCCTGGAACTTCCTCCCGCTGGCGATCTGCTCCTCGGTTTTCCCCGGCATTGCTCTGCTCGAATCAACCGATGAAAAACGGTTCAACGAACAGATGCAGAAGCTCTACAACCTGATGGCATTGACCGCCTATGGCATAGCGATCCCGGTTGCTCTGCTTTCCCATTGGATAGTCGGGCTGCTCTTCAGTAACGCCTACGCCAAGACAGGATCACTTTTGTCGGTACTCATATGGTCGGTGCTTTTTACCAACCTGGCTGCGGCCCGCAACGTGTTTATGGTTTCCAGGAACTGGCTTAAAATCAACTTGGTTTCCACTCTGCTCGGGTGTATAGTGAACGTTCTGTTAAATTTGCTGCTGATCCCAAGCTATGGCGCCATGGGAGCAATAATAGCCTCACTTTTTTCCTACTGGTTCGCAGTTCACGGGACCTGCTTCCTGTTCAAATCGCTACGCCCGACAGGATGGATGCTGGCCAAGGCCATGATCTATCCAAAGGTCTGGTAAGGAGACACCCGGTGTACACTCAGTTTTGGGAGCGCCACAGCACCTCAAGCCGATGCCGAACGACTTAAGAGCGCCGGCGAAGCGGGCCCGCCCCAACGAAGCACTTTTGACCACACGGTTAAGCGCTGAATCCGAATTGGAACCCCATCGCGAGGCATGGTGCAAACTTGCCTGCGGCGTTCCGACACGCTCCCCACACTGGCTCCTTGTCTGGTGGCACTTTTACCGCAGGGAGGGCGACACGCTGTGCGTGCTGCTTTTCCACGATGAGGGGGGGGAGCTAGTAGGCCTGGCACCGCTTTACCTCGGGAAGGGCAAAACCGTGCGCCTACTCGGTTCAGGCGCGGCGAGCACCAACCATACCACCTGGCTGAGCGCCGGCGGCGAGGAACACACGATCGGAGTCGCGGTCTCCGAATTCCTGCTCGCGGCAAGGCAGGAATGGAACCGCATCAAGTTTGATTCGGCCGATGCCGACGACCCGGCCCTCAATGCAACGGTGACACATCTGGCGCAACACGGCTGCCTGGTCTGCAGCACCCCCCAGCACAGCTGCTGGAGAATACTCCTCCCGCCGAGCTGGGAGGAGTACCTGATGACGCTCTCCAGGATCCATCGCAAACGTTGCCGCAAGCTGCAGCAACTTCTCGACACGGGGCGGGTACAGGTGCACAAGGTGATGGGCGCCGCCGATTTTTCCCGTGGTTTCGACATCCTGCTGCTGCTCCATGGCGCACGCTGGGGCGCTGCGGACCAACCGCTCGGTTGTTTCAGCGACACTACGTTTCGCGAGTTCCACCGGGCGGCCGCCCAGGAACTGCTCGCCCATGACCAACTGCTTCTCGTCTGGCTGGAGCTGGACGGCAAGCCGATCGCGGTGGAGTACCAGTTTGCCGGAGGGGGAACGATCTATTCCTATCAGGCGGGAATGGATCCCTCAATCGTGGAGTTTTCACCGGGCTCTCTTTCCATTCTGGCCTCGATCCGGGACTCGATTGCACAAGGCTTCGTGAGTTTCGACCTCTCGCGCGGCGACCAGCCCTACAAGGCAAATTGGCGGGCCACCCCCGCAGCCAGCTACGATCTCCGCATCTGGCCGGACCGGATCGGGGGACGGCTGGAGCATGGCGTCTGGGAGCTGCGCAACCAGGCCGAACAGGAGCGCATGCGCTGGGTACGGCGGATCAAGGCAAGGGTCCCGAAGCGCTTCATCGAAAGGTGGAGGGAGCTGGTTCAGGCCCTGGGAGGGAAGAGGAGGAGCCCTCGCAAGGTGGCCCCCCCGCGATGACCGAACTTTTCGTCGCAGAGGAGCACAGCCAGCTCTACGATTTGTGGCTGGAGCGCGGCGACCGCAACCTCTCGGTCTGTCACATAGATTTTCATTGCGACATGCGCGGCCTGCTGATCGACCGTACGCGCGGCAGAGCCTGCTTTGTCGAGCGGCAGATCCCCTATGTGCACCGCCTCGACTCCGGCAGCTATCTCTCGCATGCCATCATGAACGGCATGGTGGTGCAGCTGCGCTGGGTGCACGACAGCCACGGAGGCCGCGAATACGATTACCTGCACTGCGTAAAATACGAGAGCGACCCGAGCGCCCTCCCCTACCGACTACCGGGGAAGCGGACCTGGGCGAGCCTCGACTACGCGGAACAGACCTTCGAGGAGTGGGGCGGACCCCGGCCGGGCGAGTTTATTGACATCGACTGGGACGCCATCGCGTCCGCCGAGTACGACGAGCAGAAGATCCGGTACCTGATGGCGGGAATCCTGGGCCGCAACTTCAATCCCGAAACAATTTTCCTGGCCCGCTCCCCCGGGTACTGTCACGCGGACCGGGGGCTCTTCGAGGAATTCGTCGCGGGACTGGAAGCTAAATTCGCGGTGCGCGCAGTCCGTCTGCCCGCCGTTACTGCGCCCCCACCCGTCGATTCTTTTTTTTGGAGTATCTATGCGAGACTAGACAAATGGGTATTCAAACTGATGCACCGATTCGGCATCCATTAAGTTTTCCAGGCGAGGATCATCATGGTCAACAGTAACCACAACCCTTGCGACGATTGTTCCACCCAGCGCGGCTGCTGCAGCCTCAAGGGGGCCTGCGGCCTCATGCTGACCAAAGCGGAATTTGAAAGGCATTTTAAGGCTCACAGTGAAAAGCTGGTGCTCAGGTCTTCCAAGAATTTCGTCATCATCTCGACCCGCGACGGCTTCAACTGTCCCCATCTGGGCGCCACCGGCTGCGGCATCTACCTGGAGAGGCCGATCGACTGCCGGCTGTTCCCGTACATGATGAGCCATGTATTTGAAAACAGGTGGCGGATAAGGATTGTTTTTCACGACAAATCAGATTGCCCGCAGAGAGTTCCCCTGCTGCAACCGGTTGAGGAAGCGAAGGCGCTGGCCAGAAGTTTTGCCCAGTCGGTTTTCGGTACCGGGAGGCCGATAAAGGTCCAGTTCGAGGACAGGAAAACCCTGGTGTTCCGTGCGCACAACTTCATCGACAAGATGCTGGCACGCCTGTGAATGAATTGGGAAGGCGTAAAGACTTAACGCAAAGACGCCAAGCCGCTAAGATAAAAACCTGGATAATCAGGGGAAAATCAAAGACGGGGTTTAGTCTCAGGGTTTCATAATTGCAGGCAGATCAGCTTTTTGGTCGAGCGGCCGGGGAAACCTTAACCATGTCACTGAGAGCCGACATTACCAATGCGCTCTCTCTTTTGCTCCGGGGCGAATGGAGGGAATTCCTGTTTCGCGCGCGCGTCCGCATCCAGCATGTCGACCTGAGTAACACCTATCTGGACGAACTGAATCTTTCTGCAGAGCGCTGCCATTATTACGCCAATTCCGGAGGAATCCATCTCGAGAAGGTGCTGAGGACTCTGGACATTAATCCCGGCGACAGCATCGTGGATTTCGGCTCCGGCAAGGGAGGTGCACTCATCACCCTGTCCCGCTTTCCCTTCACCAGGGTCGCGGGGGTGGAGATAGCTCCCGAACTGGTCGACATCGCGAGGGATAACCTTGACAAACTGAAGATTCAAAATGTCTCCATGACCGTCGGCGACGCCGCCGCATTCACCGACCTGGACAATTTCAATTATTTTTATTTTTTCAGCCCGTTTCCCGCAGCCGTCATGAGGTCAGTCATAAAAAACATCAGCGACTCTCTGACACGAAGGCCGAGGAAAGTCATCCTCATCTACTTTAATCCTGAATTCCACGATTCAGTTGTTTCCGATTCACCCTTTGTGAAGACACGGGAATTCAACCATCACGAACTCAGTTACTACATTTACTCAAACAGGCCATGAAGATGCCCCTTACCCCCGAGACTGTCCGTCGCCGGTGCCTCGGCGCCCCCGTAAGCACCCCGAGGGGCGGCACATGACGGCGCTCACCGGAAAGATACTCGGGGCCGCGCGCAAGCTCGTCTTTCCCCCCGTGAAGCGGCTCTTAAACCGCTTCGACGCGCCGACCATCGTGCTCCTTTATCATCGGGTCGCCAGGCTCGCTTCGGACCCGGAGCAGCTCGCCGTCACCCCGGAGCAGTTCCGCGCCCAGATGCGCTACCTGAAGGAGAACCACCGTCTGGTGCGCTTCGAGGAGGATTGGTCCGGTTTGCCCGGGCCCGCGGTGGCCGTCACCTTCGACGACGGCTACGCCGACAACGCCCGGGAGGCGCTCCCGATTCTGGAGGAAGTGGGCGTGCCGGTGACCTTCTTCGTGAGTAGCGCCACCATCGGGACGACGGATGAGTTTTGGTGGGATGAACTGGAGCGACGGATCCTTTCCGGAGCCGATTTCCCGGAAAGCTTCGCCCTTTCCGAGAGGGGCTCAGCGAGGAACTGGCCCACCGTCAGCGCGGCCGGGCGGCAGCGGCTCTACCACGATCTGGTCGCCCTCCTGACGGGCGCGGACCTGGCTCGGCGCGCCGGCATCCTCGCACAGCTGCGCGCCTGGAGGGCGGGGAGGCCAGAGCCCGGCGGCGCCAACCGGGCACTCTCCCTCGTCGAGTTAAAGCGCCTGGCCGCCAGCCCGTGGGTCAGCATCGGCGCCCACACCGTGAACCACCTCCAGCTCTCCGCCCTTTCGCACGAGGTGCAGCGCGAAGAGATCGAACAATCCAAGCGGGAGCTGGAGAGCTGGCTTGGCCGTGAGATCACGACATTTTCCTATCCCTTTGGCAGACGCTGCCATTACAGCGGGGAAAGCGTCGGGCTCTGCCGGGAGCTCGGGTTCCTGAAGGCGGCCTCCAATTCCCCCGGACAGGCGCACCGCTGGAGTGACCCCTACCAGGTCCCGCGTCACCTGGTGCGCAACTGGCCGGTTGAGGAGTTTGCCGCAAGGCTGGAGAGGTTTTGGACGCGATGAAAATTCTCTACCTCAATGGCGCAGATAACGAGGGAGGAGCCGCCAAGGCGGCGACCCGGCTCTTGCACGGCGTCCATGACCTGGGAGTCGAGGCGAGTCTTTACGTGCAGAGAAGATTCGGCAATGACCCTCTGGTGAAGGGGCCGGGGTCGAGAATGGCACAAGTCATGGGATTTGCCCGGCCGAGCATTGAGGAGACCATCTTCGGGATTCCGCCCGGCAAAGTTGCTGGCCCCTTCTCGGCCGCCTTCCTGCCGGACGGATTGCTAGCACAGGCGACCACCCATGCTCCCGACCTCATCCATCTTCACTGGGTGGCGCGGATGATTCGCCTGGAAACACTCGCCCGCTTCAAGGTTCCCATCGTCTGGACCCTGCACGACTCCTGGGCCTTTACCGGGGGGTGCTACCTCCCCGGTGACTGCACCCGATATCGGGAGAGCTGCGGCAGTTGTCCGATGATCCGTTCTTCCCACGAATATGACCTCTCGCGACGGGTGTGGAACCGGAAGCGCAAGGCATGGCAGGGGTTAAACCTGACGCTGATCGCGCCGAGCCGCTGGATGGCCGAGCGCGCCCAGGCGAGTTCGCTCTTTCGCGACACCCGCATCGAGGTCATCCCCAACGGCATAGATGTGCAGCGCTACAAACCTTTCGATAAGCGAGTCGCGCGGGAACTTTTCTCGCTCCCCCAGGATAAGAAGTTGATCCTGTTCGGCGCTAAGGGGGCTACAAGCGACAGGAACAAAGGTTTCCATCTGCTTACAGAGGCGCTTCGAGAGCTGGGTGCAGGCGTGGGAAGCGACCGAATGGAACTGATAGTCTTCGGTTCATCTCCAAGTCAGTCTCCAGACCTTGGCGTTAAGACACGTTTTCTGGGTTGGCAGCAGGACGATGTAAGCTTGGCACTCCTCTACGCTGCTGCAGACGTTTTCGTACTCCCTTCGCTTCAGGAGAACCTTCCCCTAACGGTCATGGAGGCGATGGCCTGCGGCACCCCCTGCGTGGCCTTCGACCAGGGAGGTCTCCCCGACCTGATCGATCACCGGCAAAACGGCTACCTGGCAGCTCCCTATGATGCTACCGGCCTGGCGCGCGGTGTCAGCTGGCTGTTGGAGGACGAGGAGCGCCGAGAGCTACTAGGCAAAAGAGCGGTTCAAAAAACCCGGGAGGAGTTCGCCCTGGCAAAAATTGGACTGCGGCACTTGGTACTGTACCGGGATATTGCAGATTCGCGCAGGGATCGCAAGGACCAACGTGTTGCAGATTAAACCACAAAGGCAGCCACTCCGATGAATACCCTCGACCTTAACAAGTCCGACATCGCTAGAGAAATGCGGTTGGGTACCCGATGGTGCCTGGCACTATTGACCTACTATCTGGTAATAGCGATGTTCTTCATCGGGATCTACCAGCACGAAATAGATTCCGATGGAACAAGTTACATTACACTTGCCCAGAAATACCTGGCGGGGGATTTTGGTAACGCCGTAACCGGGCATTGGGCACCCATGATCTCCTGGCTTATGGTTCCCTTCCTGTATTTCAATCTCGATCCGATACTTGCCTTTAGAATAGTTTCCCTGTTAATTGGCATAGTGACAATAGTTGGTATAGACAGGCTTTTGCTCACCCTTCAGATAAGGAGACCCATCCGGATATTGTACCTGTTCTCCTTAAGCCCGGTAATAGCCTGGTACGCCGAGAATGATATCGGTTCCGATCTCATTTGCGCCTGCATGCTGGTCATGTATTTACTGACGGTGCTGAGGGATGACTACCAGCGCAACAAATACGCCGGGATAATTTCAGGTTCAATCGGTGCACTGGCATTTCTGTCGAAGAACTACAATTTCTATTTCTTCTTCATGCATTTCACATGTATCAACGTTGCCTACTGGGCAAATGCGGCAAACAAACAGCTCAAGAAAACCGTTGCAGTCAATTTCATCTCAGCCATAGTCGTATTCTCCTTGGTCGGCGGAACCTGGATAGGGCTGATCAGCCACAAGTATCACAGGTTGACCGCGGGTACTGCTGGCGGCATGACCCTCTTGCTGCTCAAAGTCGGGCCGACCGGCTACCCGATGCTGAAAGACGGTTTTTTCCCCCCGCCCAACGAGACCGCCATGTCCGCCTGGGAGGACCCGGCCAAGATAGCCTTCAGATTCTGGAACCCGCTTGATTCACCCGACGATTTCGCCATCTACCTGAAGGGAGTTGGCAAAAACATTTCGAGCTTCCTGGGTGGCATGCTTCTCAATTACATATTCATCATGACCGTCATATTTTATGTTACCGCCCTCTTCTGGCACAAAAAGAGATTCGGTATAAAGATCAATGTAATAATGTTCTCACTTTTACTATATCCTGTTGGGTATCTAATACTTTATTATGACGGGCAGAGATATATCTGGTTCAGCATACTATTACTTTACGTTCTAAGCGCATACGCTCTGAATATGCTGTTTTCGAAGTACACAGAATCGAAAGCCGTCAGGTTCTGCCTTCCTGCCATATTATACGTATCACTGCTGGCGTTGACAATTATACGCGTGAACAGGGATTACCAGCAGGACGTCTTTAATCTGGATGCGCTCTACACGACGAGCACCGAAATAGCGAGAAGTTTCAACATGCAAAACCAAAACATAGCCAGCCAAGATGGTTCCTGGAATTATGCCCTCGACCTGTCATATTTCTTGAAGGCGAGATACTTCGGTATGGCAATGGCGCATGAGCCGAATGCCCGATTGCGCAAAGAGTTGTTAGACCTGAATATTCATTATTACTTCGTATTCGGGAAACTTAAGAATGATCTAGACATTTTGAAGCCGGAAAAAAGGTTCCACTCGGTTTCAGGCGAGTTAACCATTTACAAGGTGGTACGTCCTGCGGTCTAGATCAATGTGCAGATATATTTCCACCGGCAAGAGCCGAAACCGAACACTAGGGATACCGCAATTGGAATGTAACAAGCCCGGAATAAATGCAGACTTGGCCAGAATCCGATACACCGCAGAACGTCAGGAACACTGGAATGCCATCGCCGATGACCGGAAAAAATGGCAGGGCTTGGGTGGTTATTATCACAGGCGCATCGAGCAGTGCTACCGCCATCTGGTCTCGCCGGGACTGGCCGTGCTCGAGCTTGGCTGTGGACGCGGCGACCTGCTGGCCGCCTTGCAGCCGGAAATCGGCGTGGGGGTCGATCTCTCCGAGTCCATGATCAGCCAGGCAAGGGAGCGTCATCCACGGCTTCGGTTTTTCGAGGCTGACGCCCACGACCTGAATCTCGACGGGAAGTTCGATATCATCATCCTGTCGGACCTGGTCAACGAACTTTGGGATGTGCAGCAGGTATTCCAGGCGGTTTCCAAATTCTCGAAGACTGGCACGCGGGTCATCATCAACGCGTTCAGCCATCTTTGGGAGCAGCCGCTGAACCTGGGGCGCCGCCTCGGCCTCGCGACTCCCCTGCTGGCGCAGAACTGGTTGACGATATCCGACCTTGGCGAGCTTCTCGAACTTGAGGGCTTCGAACTGGTCAAACATTCCCAGGAAATCATGCTGCCCCTCGCACTTTGGCCTTTACAGAGCCTGTGCAACAGGTACCTGGTTAAGCTCTGGCCCTTCAACCAGTTGGCATTGACCAATGTCTTAATTGCCCGTCCAGCCGCCAAGAGTGCATCCTCCGTAAAGGAACCGATCGTTTCGGTCATCGTACCGGCGCGCAACGAAGCTGGGAATATTGCGGCGATCTTCGCGCGTACCCCCGAGATGGGAGGCGGGACCGAGTTAATTTTCGTCGAAGGGCATTCGCAGGATGACACCTACGCCACCATCGAAAAAGAGATGGCACGCCATCCCTGTAGGCGCTGCAGGCTGTTCAGGCAAGACGGGGCCGGAAAGGGGGACGCAGTGCGGCTCGGCTTCGCTGAGGCAAGCGGAGAGGTGCTAATGATACTCGACGCCGACATGACAGTACCGCCGGAGGACCTGCCGCGCTTCTACCAGGCGCTGCACTCGGGAAAGGGTGATTTCATCAACGGGGTGAGGCTGGTCTACCCGATGGAAAAGCAGGCCATGCGTTTCCTCAACATGCTCGGCAACAAGTTCTTCAGCCTCGCCTTCTCGTGGCTTCTGGGGCAAACAATCAAGGACACCCTGTGCGGCACCAAGGTCTTGTGGAAGAAGGATTATCAGAGCATTACCCGCAACCGCTCCTATTTCGGGGAATTCGACCCTTTCGGCGACTTCGACCTTCTCTTCGGAGCGGCAAAGCTGAACCTGAAAATAATGCAAATACCGATCAGGTACCGGGAGCGGACCTACGGCAGCACCAACATACAGCGTTTCCGTCACGGGTTGATACTGCTGCGCATGGTTGGTTTTGCCGCTAGGAAGATAAAATTCGTCTAAAATATCAGCCGCCGCGTTTTTTTTGACAGTTCGAGCATGCTACCATTGGTGGATGAATTTGGAAAATCTGGATAACCCGTCACGCATTCGGGATCTGAGGGAAACTATACAGTCAAAACCCGCGCTGCTGCACTTCTACCGCGAGACGTACCGGAAATTTGCCGGTTGCCTGCAGCGATGCCCGGAAAAGGGGCAGGCAGTCGAGCTCGGAACGGGGGCCGGTTTTACCAAAAGCATGATCCCCTCGATTATCACCTCCGATGTCCTGCCCTATGAAGGCATCGACATCGTCATCAACGGCACACGCCTCCCCTTTGCTGACGGAAGCCTGAGATTTATCTGCATGCTCAACGTCTTTCACCACATTCCGGACGTGGAGCTCTTTCTCAAAGAGGCCGAGCGCTGCCTCGCGCCTGGCGGACGGATCTTCATAACTGACCAGAATGTGGGCTTGATTTCGCAGCCCGTGCTGAAATATTTTCACCACGAGGGATACGATTCCAAATGCAGCGCCTGGAAGTTCGACAGTTCAGGTCCGCTGTCGGGAGCAAACGGCGCCCTGGCATGGCTGGTCTTCCGGCGCGACGCGGCAAGATTTGCCGGCCTTTTCCCCAAACTGCGGGTCGAGCGTGTGGTAGCCCACACCCCCCTGCTCTATTGGCTTGCCGGAGGATTGAAGAACTGGAGTTTGGCGCCTGCCCCGCTGTTGCCGGCGATCATTTGGCTTGATGCATTACTCAACAGATTTGGCGACAAGGTCGGCAGTTTCTTAGACGTTGAACTGGTAAAAGACCCATCATGAACCATGTCCCCAACTGGTGAAGGCAAGAGGGAAGGGCTGGGCAACTTTCTCAATCGATGCTAAAGGAGACGAGCTTGAAAGCTGGCAGCGTTTATGATGATGGGACCTATCTTGGCAACAACCCCACCTGGCATGAGGAAGATTCGCCGTGGAAGGCCGAGCAGATTGCCAAGATACTGGCAAAAAACGGTATCGTTCCGTCATCGATTTGCGAGGTTGGCTGCGGAGCGGGCGAGATTTTGAAATGTTTGGTTGGCAACTACGGAAGTGACGTTACCTTTTCGGGGTATGAGATATCGCCTCAGGCCTTCGAGATTTGCAGGAAAAAAGAGAGACAGAACCTTCACTTTTTTCACCGGGACTTGCTTGGGGAGAGTACAGGTCCATTTGACGTGGTTATGGCTATCGATGTTATCGAGCATATAGAAGATTACTTCGACTTTCTCCGGAAATTCAGCGAAAAGGGGAAATACCATATATTCCACATTCCCCTCGATTTATCAGTGCAAACAGTCCTGCTCAGCGCACCGATCTTGCACTGTCGAACCACCGTCGGACATATACACTATTTCACTAAGGATACCGCTTTAGCTACCCTGGAAGATACCGGTTACGAAGTAATAGATTGTCTTTATACAGATAGCATAGCCGATATTCCTAATGTAGGCTGGAAGGTCGATCTACAAAAAATGCCGAGAAAACTGTTTTTTTCAGTCAACGAGGATTTAGCGGCAAGAGTGCTAAGTGGCTTTTCACTACTTGTGTTGGCTAAGACCAGAGCAAAGTAGAAGCCAATAATAGTCTTCAAAAGAGGTTTCTATGAACGGTAATCCTTGTGAGGGATGCGCTGTTAACTGTTGCCACCAAATGGGTATGTTTCTTTCTAAAGATGAGCTTTCGCGGCTCTTTAAAGATTATTCAGATGATGTTACAGTGAAACAATCCGGTAAAGTCTTCCTCATATGGCCTAAAGAAGGTCGAGTGTGTCCGCATCTACAAGACGGCAGATGTGAAATTCACCGGGAAAGGCCGATAGATTGCCGTATTTACCCGTATCAATTAAAGTACGCAATTGAGAGAAGGCATACCGTCAAAATCGTATCACACCAAGCCGGAGTGCCCGCAAAAGAGTAAGTTGTACCAACTTATGCCAGAAGCCGAGGCAAAGGCTCTCATTGTCATATTAGGTAATAAGATCTATGGAGAGAAAAAATCCATCATTGCTCATCGTGAAGGCGGCCTTCTGTCGCGATTTCGTAATAAAATCGAATCAGCATTATTCCGTCGACTAAACAGGATGCTTAAAAAGGGGTGAAATGGGTTAACTTATTGTTTGTGTAACTAAACCATACATCTGCAATATATATCCTTTATGTTTTTTACTCTTCCATTACTTTTCCCAAAGTCGATGCGAAACAAGCAAAGGTTATAGATCACTCTGTTTTTTATTCGCAACCAGAAACTCTCTACCGGAGAATGATATTGCCAACGTCAAAAATTGCTGTCCTGATTCCGTGCTACAACGAAGAGAACACTATTGCCCTAGTTGTGCGCGATTTCAGAAAGGAACTCCCCCAGGCAGAGATCTACGTTTACGATAACAACTCAACCGACCGAACGGCCGTCGAAGCCGTCCTTGCGGGAGCCATTGTCAGAAGGGAATGGCGACAGGGCAAAGGCAACGTTGTCCGTACCATGTTCAGCCAGGTCGACGCCGATATCTACATCATGGTGGACGGGGACAGCACCTACCCAGCCAATCAGGTTCATAATCTCATAGCGCCAATTATTGCCGGCAAAGCTGACATGGTGAACGGTTCGCGTCTTCATGCCGGAACGGAGAGCCACTTCAGGCACTTGAACCTTTGGGGCAACAAACTGTTCATCTACTTATTAAATATTGTGTTCAAGGCGCGACTGACCGATCTGCTTTCAGGCTACCGCGCTTTTAACAGGAAGATCGTAAAAAGCCTACCTCTCATGAGCCGTGGTTTTGAAATTGAGACCGAGTTGACCATGAAAGCTATTGAACGAGATTTCAAAGTCGTTGAAATCCCGGTCAACCTCACAGCCCGGCCAGACGGGAGCTCGAGCAAGATCAAAATAGCTAATGACGGGATACTTATCCTGTCGACTCTTTTTTCACTTTTCAGGGACTACAAGCCTCTCACCGTCTTCGGGTTTTGCGGGGGTCTCATTGCATCGGGGGGACTCATACCGGGGTTCGCCGTTGTGACCGAGTATCTTCACAGCGGGCGGGTCGACAAAGTCCCCTCAGCCGTCCTGGCTGTTGGCTTGGTGGTATCCGGACTCATTATCATCGTAGCGGGGCTTGTTCTACACACAATAGCCCGAAGGTTTCAGGAGCACGACAAACAATTGCAACACATAATGGATGAACTTGTATTCAGCCACAGCCGAGACAGAAATCATCCCAGCACTAGTGACGTTTCAAATATTGCATCTGGTGAAGGGGCATATAATGCAATCTCCAAATAAAAATCGCTTGCCACTCCGTTGGATAACCATCTCTTTTTTTTGGCTCGTGATCTTTGGATTGCAGTTTGGTATGGAGTCCCACAAGTGGGAGCTCCCATTTCTGGACCATTCAATCTATAACGGCGATAATACACTGTTTACCAGCTACTCACGTAACGGTATAGTCTTCAATGAGCCAAAGACGCAATTAGGTCTCACCATGCTTCAATATAAATCTTGGGGCAAGCCTTCCGGCAGACCAACCTTTTACACCCACCATCCATTTTTGTTCAAGGCGCTTTTTCAGCAATATGTTCGGGTCTTTGGCGATGCAGAATGGGTATCGCGTTCCTTTGCATTTGGTGTGGCTTCAATCGCCACGTCTGGATTTTACCTCGGGTTAATTATCGCCTCGGAAAGTGCTTTAGCAGCATTTTTGGGCACTTTTATTTTGATAAGCATACCAGTGTTCGCCCTTTTCCAAACAGCCATAAAATATGAAATCGACGGGATGGCTGCCGGGTCCTGGTTTTTCGTCGCAGTGGCGCTTTACCTACGGCGTCCCAGTTTAACGCGTCTGGCCTGCGTCACCGCCCTTGCCGCGCTTTCGGCAATGTCCCACTGGACTGCTCTTATTTTCGTAGGGGCTACTGTCGTGTGGATGGCATGGGAATGGGCAAGGAACCGCGATCACAGCGCCGGGAAGGCGGCGCTTTCGGCCTTACTTGGCTCCGTTGCAGGGACGGCAGCAGTCATTGCGACATTCGCTTGGTTGAAGGGCGGGTGGGCACAGTTTTATGCCGATATTTTTGAGGTCGCGGCGTCCCGTTCGGACATTACCGAAATACCTCCGGGCGAATGGTCGCGACAACAGGTGGAGTATGTAGTTGCCAACTTCGGGAAGTTGTTACCAGGGGTTGTTGCAATTTTGGCCATCAGCATGTTTGTGAAATGGGGTCGCGACTGGTTGAAGGACAAGACTAAAACGCCAGGGTGCGCTCGGGATCACCTGCTGCCAGCCTTTTTCTTCTGTACACTCGCAACGGCTTGCGTTTGGCAATTTGTTTTTTGCGAGGGAAGTTATGATCATAATTATTGGCAACTGTGGTTCTGTATACCCATCGCTGGTCTTATAGCTATGGGAATCAAAGCGTCAAGAGCAAGCCTAAAGGCACTCAGGATGGCGGTAATACTTACAGTTGTTCTGGGCCTCTGGTTGCAGGTTTACTCTCACCAATCGTACCAGGTAATCCTGAACCGACAAATAGGCACCCCGCAAGACATACAGTTTATCAAATCATTACGCCAGGATGTATTTACGCGGTTTGTGTACATCCCCACGCTGGCGACCCCAATCAACCTATGGAGCAAAGGCAAAAACTTCGATTATTACACTGATCGTGGTCTGGAGGGATATGTTAATGGAATGACTTTAGAGCTTGGAGATAAAGTTCTTTTGCCGTTGGCAGAAGATCAGGGGAAATATGTCGAACTAGTGGAAAAGGGCCTACATGTCGAGCTGATGAATACCAAGTGCAGTCAAAGGCTTTGCGCTTACGATGTAGTTAAACGGTAGGAAGTCGGGACTAATTGCGTGGCTTTATTTGCTCCGCCGCACTGCCCCACATACGCCTAGAAGGAATTAGCATTGGACTCAAAATCGATCTTACCCGTGCAATCGTTTCTGGAGACAGCGATCCTTATCATTGCGCTTTTGCTCTGTTCGGTCGTCCCGCTCCTTTGTTACCCGAATGTCGTCCTCTCCAGTCCAACCGGTGACATTGTCGATTTCTTCATTCACTGCAAGGCAGTTGCTCTTTACTTCCTGGCCGGCGTGAGTCTCCTGGTCCTGCTGGCGCAAGTTGTCCCGGGTTCCCCACTGCGCATAAAAATCCGCACCAAAGCCACCCTGCTCCTTTTCACCTTGTGGGTCGCGGTGGCGACCTATTTTTCCTCCGAGCCGGAGACTTCGATCTCGGGCTACACCTTCCAGAACCTGGGCCTACTGTCTCACGTAAGTTTCTTCATCATTTTCACCCTCGTCCTCAACAATTTCAGGACTAAAAATCTAAAGCTTTTGATCTATGCGACCCTGGCCAGTTCCTCGTTAATTGCGGTCTCGTGCATCCTGGAGTATTTCGGGGTGCACGTGCTGGAGTACATATTCTCGACTAAATACACCTTTCCGACCCAGGTCCATGCTACCTTTGGCAACAGTAACAACGTCGGCAGCTATTTCACCTTGACGGCGCCGCTTGCCATGATGCTGCTGCTACGCTCGAAAGAAAAAAAGCAAAGCGCCCTGCTGCTAGTCCCCACACTGCTCTGCCTGTGGGGTCTGATCGTGTCGACCAGCCGGATTTCCCTGGTTTGCGTCCTGGCAACCTGCCTGGTCTGTATCGTTTCCCTGGACGAAAGCCGGTTGTTTTTCAAAAAATTCATTGTCGTTCTGGCCATTGCCTTTGCCGTCAGCTACATGGTCGATGCCATGACCGGTTCGGCAATCAGACAGAAATATGTCGACGCAGGATCTCAAACCAGGGACGCTGCGACTTCAGACCTGCGCAAATTGGGATCGAACAGGCTATATGCCTATGAAAAATTCATCAAACTTACCCTGAAGAGCCCCAGACGGATGCTCGTCGGCGTGGGCCCGGATTGCCTCTACCTTTATGGCTGGACTTCCGATGCAGATGTGAAAACCTTCCCGGAACTGGCAGAGATAATATTTTGTCAGGCAC
>Ga0209123_1002331_pt1 | contig 16324 bp, 15 predicted proteins | sample BarGraIncu00431A_FD_184500 | JGI IMG/M metagenome (GOLD analysis project Ga0209123, IMG submission 184500) | Arctic peat soil microbial communities from Barrow, Alaska, USA - Barrow Graham LP Incubations 004-31A (SPAdes) (version 2) | ecosystem: Environmental > Terrestrial > Soil > Wetlands >...
TATTTTCCCTCTTTCGTATAATTATTTTTTGGTTTTTGTTTTAGCTGATAAATATATAATAAATTAAAAATGTTCTGTAACGTTAATATTACGTTAAAGTTATGTTAAAGTAAGAATTTTATAAAAATCTATAGAAGAATTGTAAGCGTCAAATAAGTGAGTGTATTGAATTCTCTCTAAATATGATTTTTTGCTAGAATAACTTAACTTAGTAAATATCTGGTAATATACTATATATGAACACATGAGCAACTAATCACATATTGTCTATTGTTTGTACGCAATCTAAAACTGAATTGAATCATTTTACTTTAAAGTCATGTTATATTAGATTTATTTATTATATATAACCTACAAAAATGGTATGGGGGTGCAATTGATGAATATAGCAAAATATATTGCTGAACAATTTGGAAAACCAACTGGAATTGGAGGAATTATATCTACATTTATTATGAATAGGATGAACCAAATACAATACAAGAGTGTTGTGATTAATTTGAATTGTTCTAAAAAAGATAGAGTTTTGGATATTGGCTTTGGAAATGGATATCTTATTAATCTTTTGGCAAAGAAAAATGAAGGTGATTTTTATGGTATTGAAATCTCTGATGACATGTTAAAAGCAGGTTGTAACCGCAATAGTGAACTAATAAAACAAAGAAAAATACATCTTACAAAAGGTAATGTAATGGATATTCCATTTGAAGATTCTTTCTTTGATAAAGTTTATACAGTTAACACTGTTTACTTTTGGAAAGACTTAGACAAAAGTCTTTCAGAAATCAAACGAGTGTTAAAACCAAATGGAATTTTTATTAATTCAATTTATTCAAAACAATTTTTAGATAATATTAAATATACACAATACGGTTTTTTGAAATATACACCTAAAGAATTAGAAGCAGCAATTTTACGTAATGGATTAAATGTTGTTCAAGTTGTTGAAACAAAGAAAAATATTTCTTATTGTATTATTTCGAGAAAAAACTGATAGAACAATACTGTGACACATTGTTCTATTAGAAGGTTCTAATTCCTTAATTTCATTTCTAACTTCATTTCTAACTTCATTTCTAATTTTTTACTTCCTGAATTTCTCTTTTACTTTTTATTAGATCTACTACCCCATAATTAGTTAATATGATATAATCAAAATTATGAAGTGATAGTATGGCATTATAGTATAAAAATACATAAAAATACATAAAACGCAATAAATCTTTTAAAGATTACTTTCATATGGAATAATAAATACATGCACAAATAACCTACTTTAGGATTGAATGTATGAGGTATGAGAAAACGATAACACCTCATAACATAGATCTCGGAAGCCCTTAGAGTTTTCGAGTGAATTACATATAATAAGAAGGGGGTTTATTATTGAAGACAAACAAAAAAAACTTTGCAGCACTAGCTTTATTACTTATGGGAGTGTTACCTTTTACTGGTTGCCAAAGTACTACCACTAAGGCTACTACCACTAAGACTACTACAGTACCTGTAATTGAAGCAACAAATGCCAACGTTAAAGTACCAAGATCTATTGTGAATTTAGCCCTTGCAAAAGAAATCACAAGTGCAGCTGAAGCAAAAGCAAAAGAAATAAAGGTTCCTATGTATATTACTATTGATGATGCTGATGCTAATCTAATTTCTATAAATAGAATGGCAGGTCCAATTTTAGTTAGTGAACAAGTATCACAGGGTAAAGCATATACAGCAGTTGCATTAAAAATGCCAACTAGTACTCTTGCACCTCTTTGTCAACCGGGAGCACCTTTATACGGAATACAAAATAATAGCAAGTTAATTATTTTCGGTGGAGGTTTCCCGCTAGTATTAAATGGTGAGGTTATTGGTTCTATTGGCGTGAGTGGAGGATCTGTTGATGAAGATATGTCCGTAGCTGAAGCTGGTTTGACAAAATATAAAGAAATCGTTCAAGCTATGAAGAGCGATACTGTAATAACACAGACAGATGCATCAAAAAATATAACTGGTGCTACAATAACTGATTATGGAATTAATCTTGAATTAGCAAGAAAAATGGCTATTGCAAGTGAAGCAAAGGCTGTAGAAATAGGAGTTCCAATGTGGTTCTCTGCTGTAGATAAAGGTGCTAATCTAATTATGGAACAAAGAATGGAAGAAGCTTTACTTGCAAGTAAAGAAATTTCATTAAATAAAGCATATACAGCAGCTACCCTTAAGCTACCAACTGATACAGTTGCAAAGCTTGCTCAACCAGGAGCAGCATTATATGGTATTCAGAATGTTTCAAGGATGATTACCTTTGGCGGTGGGTATCCACTAGTTTATAAAGGAAAAATTATTGGCGCTGTTGGTGTAAGTGGTGGATCTGTTGATCAAGACATGGCAGTAGCTCAAGCAGCAATGGCTGTATATAATGCAGAATTAAAAAAATAAAAGGATGAAAAAATAATTTAAGTAATTACTCTAAAGAAACCCTGGATTAAAGCCCCAGGGCTTTTTTATTCTACATGTTATCATTTCCCTTTAAAAACTGATTTTTGATTTTTTAAACATAGAGATTTATTATCTATAGCTCTCATTGTGGCAAGAATTCCGTCAAGATGATCGTATTCATGTTGAATTAATTCTGACAGATCTCCTTCAAATTTCATTTCATTGTCACTAAAATTCATGTCCTTAAACTGAACCTTACATCTCTTATGACGCCTTACCTTTACTAACAGTTCAGGAAATGACATGCAATCGTCTAATACCTCTATAAAATCATCATCATCAAAGATTAATGTTGGATTTATAAAAACTATTGGTTCTGTTATATTCATATATAACACTCTTTTTTGAACTCCAATTTGAGGTGCTGCAATTGCTCTTCCTGCTCCATATTTCTCTCTAAAATTAATAAGGGTATCATGTAAGTCAACTAGTACTTCTTTTATATAATTAATATCTTCTTTGTCTACCAGGTGACTTATTTCATACAATTTTGGATTTCCTAATAAAAGAATTTTTTTTACCAAAGTAATTTCTCCTTTATTTTTATTTATTTACAAACGTAATTTTGTATTGCGGTAAGCTTATTAGCTATATTATATTGTCAGTTGATTTTTTCAAGGAAAGTACTTGTTTCATCACAAATATCTGTAACATTAGTCTTATAAATGAAATGAGAGCAATCAATAATTTTTGATTCAGCTTTTGCTCCCAGTCTATTTAAGTGATTTGTTTGATATTCTGCTCCTACTTTTTTCTCCGTTTGTGAGGATATAAGTTTCAATACCGGTATTTCTTCGGGGAAAGCTATTGCATTTACCTCATTGATATTGTCCAGCATACTAAAAGACTGATCAATCATAGTATCGTTGAGAGCATGATAAGCAAACAATTTATAGTCACTGATTTCTTTTTCGGTGTATCCATTTTCGGATCTTTGAGAAGGAGGTATCAATCCATTAATGCGTGTTAATCCACAAGCTTGCTGCAACTTGGCTATTCCGAATAAGAATTTGGGTGGATTTCCAGTTCCTGTTTTTGCAGTTGATGTTGTGTCCAGCATAATAATCGCAGACACTTCTTCAGGATATTTTGCGGCATAATATTCACTGTAAATGCCGGAAGCAGAGTGAGGCATTAAGACATAAGGCACCTTAAATCCAGCCAAAGACAATGCAGTTCTGATTTCTTCCGTATAGTTTTCATTTGTTCGTGGTGTATCTGCCTGGTCGCTGAAACCAATACCGAAATATTCAATGCAAACAACAGTATATTCTTTAGACAGCTCTCTCATCAGTGGACCAAAGTCCGCACTTGGTAAGGACACCCCAAAACCCGGTAACAAAACAATGGTTTTCTCGCCATCGCCCATAGAATACACATGCATCTTTTGTTCGTTTACTTCTACTATCTGTCCATAAGGTGAGATAGCTTCAAGCTCATTCAAAAAAAATATTTTGTTAATTGCAAATCCGATTATATTAACACAAACAATGATTTCTAAGATAATTGTAAAAACAGTCATTACCTTTTTACCTCTTTTCGTTTTGATTTTATACATTTTGCTCACTCTTTTTATGTGGGTGCAGATATCACAGAAATATCTCTGGCTTTTCTTCCGTTTGCAACTTCAAAGTTGTATTTTATGATAAGCCCTCGTAGCTCCGATAAAAATTGGTCGAACTCATTATCATCCATCATCAGTACTGAATTGTTCAAAAAAATTTTATCTTTAGCAGGGTCCGGATTTTCGCCGCTGAAATAGTTGTGAAACTTTGCATATCTGTTCATCAAAAAACCCAATGCATTCTGGGAAGCATTTTCAAGGGTGTTATTCTTTGATATTTCCCCCATATTCAAGGCAAGGGTTCTTTCAAGGCTTCCTCGAATCTTCTTTTCGGATATAACAGATAAAATGTTGTTGTCCAATAAAATATTGATATGACGGTACATGGTGGTCCTCGGAACATCACTGATTTTTTCACAAAGCTCTGTCGCAGTAATGCTTTGTCTTGTGGAAAGCTCTTGTATGATTCTCATTCGGATAGGATTTAACATAACCTCATTTATATCTTTCGTAATACTACACCTCCATTGATTTCATTTTTAATTATAATTCCAACAATGGAATTAGTCAAGTGAAAAATCAAACCCCATTTTAAGGTTTGCATGTGAGGGTTATATAAATATGGTACCAATACAGTGGTAGATACTATCCCTGTTGGAGATGCACCTTTTGGTATAGCCATAGAAAATATCTCATTTCCGTGCCCTACTACTTTTGATAGTATGTGTATTGAAACAACAAGAATTTTTGACTCATGTATGTTTAAAGAAGAACAGCAAAAAACTTTAGTTGCCTAAAGCTCAAGACACTCAGTGCTATTATATATTATTTCAGCATAAAACTATTTTTCCCCTGCAATATTTGTAAAAACAGGTAAAATAACAAAACTCTGAGATTACCCCAGAGCTTCATTAGATATTTTTAAGCACTCTCCTTACCTATTATAATTTTTCCTTCAATACGGTTTCTAAAATGAAGATTCTTCATAACAAATAATTGGAGTTCCCTCTTCTATATTATCAAAAATTGTTTTAGCTAAATATATTGGAGCATTTATGCATCCATGGCTTCCTCTTCTCATATATATATCTCCTCCAAAAGAATACATCCAGCTTGCATCATGTATTCCTATATTCCCGAAAAAAGGCATCCAATAAGTTACTGGAGCTTCATAACCAGGTCCAGTTAATGTTGCCCCCTTTTGCTTATAATTTAGCATATAAGTTCCAATGACAGTAGAACGTCCTCTATTTGGATTCCCTGTTACTACAGAACCTTGTGTTATAAGCTTTCCATTTTTATAAAACCATAAATGCTGTCTTGTTATATTAACTTCTACATAAGTATTGCCTATTTCATTTTCCGCCCTATATAAAGCCTTCTGAGTATATATAGGTTCTTTTTCAAATACATTACCAAGTTTTATATTTTCTAATAATGCTTCTGTTTCAGCCTCACGATTAATTTTCCATCCATAAAGTCCACCGCTTACTTCAACTATTTTCCCCATAGAGGTTTTAAAATTTCTTGCTATTCCAACGGTATCATATTTTTTACTCAATTCTTTAATATATTTCATAACTGCTATTTCACTTATAACCGTTTCTAATTTTTTATCAACACAAAGCCACTCACTTATTATATTTCCATCTAATATTTCCTTTTCACTCCCAAATTTATAAGTGATTTTTGCTTTCACATACTCATTTAGTAAATTCTTAGTTTCAAGAGTTTCATCAGAACTTAAAGTGTACCTTGGATTTTCATAACAAAGGTTTTCATTTAAATCTAATTTTCTTACTCCTTTTAATATGCTCATTTCTATATCTTCATATAATTCATCTTTAATTATCTTATTTCCATATACTTCCTCAATGACTTTATAGGAACCATTTGAATACTTAAAGCTTACATTTTTAGGTTCTATAATATCTGTATTTAAACAATTTAATCCACTTATCTTATTTTCTAAATTATCTTTATTGTAAACAAATAAATCCTCAACATAATATTTTTGATCCTTTAATAATGAAATTATCCATTTAAAGGAGTTTCTCCCTGGATAAACTTTATCAATACTATTTTTTTTATTGTACTCCATTCCTATATCTCGTCCTATTATTTCTTCTATTTCCCCATTTCTTTCTACTAACTGCAACTTATAATTTTTAACATAATTTCTAATTATATCCTCTATATCTTCATGTGCTTTTAATGACACATCTACCCCATTTATTACTGTATTAAAAAAGGAATGCTTAGAAAAGTATACTGAAATAAGTAAATATATTAGTAAAATTGAAGCTATGAAAATGATAACATTTCCTGTACCCTTACTTTTAAAAAGCTTTTTTATATCAACATTCTTCATACCGATTTATACCTTTCGTCAAAAATTTAAACATAATAACTAGTTTATATATATGTTTGTATTTTTGATTTTAAAACTAACATTAACAATTTTATGATTTTCAAAATATCACTTCCGCTCCCTTAAAAATATGTGAGTTTGCTTTTATGAATTGTATTTGGTATCATTTGATTTGTAACAACATTACAAAAAGCTATTAAAAAAGGTGGATGAAAGAATGAGCACAATAGATAATCAAGAGCAAAAACATCAGCGACGTGTTCGATATAAAGGCACTAACCCTAGATCTTATAAAGAAAAATATAAGGAACTGCAACCAGAAAAATATGCTGATACTGTAGCAAAAGTTATTCAAAAGGGCAGTACTCCTGCTGGTATGCATCGTTCAATTTGCGTTAAAGAAATATTAGAATTCTTACAAATTACTCCTGGCCAAACAGGACTCGATGTAACATTAGGTTATGGTGGTCATACTTTAGAGATGCTTAAATGTTTAAATTCAAAGGGGCACTTGTATGCAATTGATGTTGATTCTATTGAATTACCGCGCACCCAAGAGCGTTTAGAGAGCTTAGGTTATGGCTCAGAAATTTTAACGATCAAGCAACTGAACTTTTCCGCTATAGATCAAATTGCTTTCGAATCAGGGCCATTAAATTTTGTATTGGCAGATTTGGGTGTCTCTTCAATGCAAATAGACAACCCTGAAAGGGGATTTTCATTTAAGAGTGAAGGGCCATTAGACTTACGGCTTAACCCTAATAGAGGTCAATCTGCCGCAGATCGTTTAAAAACTATTTCGCTAGATGAATTACAAGGAATGCTTTTAGAAAACGCAGACGAACCTAATGCTGCAGCAATCGCACGCGCCATTATTTCCCAAATTAAAAAAGGAATAGACATATCAACAACAACACAACTCCAACAAATTATCAAAGATGCTCTGAAATTTATTCCAGGAAATAATAGTAACGATGCGATTAAAAAAACCTGTCAGCGATGCTTTCAAGCATTGCGAATTGATGTCAATAATGAATTTGAAGTATTATATGAATTTTTGGAAAAGCTTCCTTCTACCCTTGCTGAGGGTGGGCGCGTTGCTATACTTTCATTTCATTCAGGAGAAGATCGTCTAGTTAAAAAATCTTTTCAACGCTTTTTTCGTGAAGGCGTCTATCGTGAAATAGCTCAAGGTCCTATCCGGCCATCATCACAAGAATGTAATACCAATGGTCGTGCTCGTTCTGCTAAATTGCGTTGGGCTATAAAAGCATGATTTTTAATAATTCTAAATGACTTTATCAAAACAGCCTATTATAATCAATCTTCTTGATTATAATAGGCTTCTGTTACGTAAGTATAGATATATCGTTAATACCGTTATAAAAATGCTCGTTACAGCTAATGGAATAAAAACATTTGTATAAAATATAATGGAGATGGTAAATCCCACTATGAATAGCCCTGCTGAATATTTAACTTTATTAATAATTAAATTTCACATAAATAATACTTTAAAATTTGCTTGTCCAATTCCTGACTTACAGAAATGACTTCACCATCAAGAAGACTATCAGCAACTGATATCAACTTTTCTAATTTACTTCTAAGTAATTCCGCTTGCTCACTCATATTTTATTCCACCTCTCAAATAAACTCACAATTTCAATAATAATACATTTAAAATCTATTTGCAATATATAATTACAATTTTTAACTAAATTCTAAATGAACAAAATAAAAGGCCCCAAGGTATCCCTCAGCGCTCCATTATTTATTTTTCAATTTTAAATAAAATCTATTGCATATTCTAAATTAGTTTCTACACCTGCATCTTTAAAGAAGGTCTAAGACATCTATATCACTAAAACTCACTCCCTTCTGCTGGATCATAAATATAACCACATACTGTACAAACATACTCTTCCATAATAAACCTCCCTAAAATATAATTAGATTTTTTCTATAACATTCCTTCCAAAATCTCTGCATCTGTTTAATCCATCTTCATCTGGATTCCACAATTCTCTTATTCCATCATTTATTACCTCAAAACCAGCTTTATTTAATTCTTCAGTAATTAATTTTGTAGACTCGCCACTCCATCCATAACTACCAAAGGCCGCTGCACTCTTTCCTTTAAATTCAAGTCCTTTAATCATTTCTAGTATTGCGGCCGTTGAAGATAATATTCCTTTATTTATTGTTGATGAACCAACAAGCACCATCTTTGATTTAAACACTTCTGTAATAATATCGTTTTTATCACTTTTAGATGAATTAAATATCTTTATTGTAATATCACTATTTGAACTTTTTACACCTTCTGCTATGGCTTCAGCCATCCTTCTTGTGTCATTCCACATAGTATCATAAATTATTGTGATTTGATTTTCCTGATAACCCTTTGCCCATTCCATATATTTATTTACTATTTGCAATGGATTATCTCTCCATATTATTCCATGGCTAGGACAAATCATATCAACTGGTAAATTAAAACTTAATATCTCTTCTATTTTCCTTACAACGAATTTGCTAAACGGAGTTAAAATATTGGCATAATATTTTATTGCCTCTTGAAATAATTCGGCCTGATCAACTTTGTCATTATACATGAACTCTGAGGCATAATGCTGACCAAAGCCATCATTACTAAATAGAATATTTTGACCTGACATATATGTAAACATAGTATCTGGCCAATGAAGCATTTTTGCCTCTATAAATGTTAATTTATTCTTACCTAAATCTAATGTATCTCCAGTTTTCACCTCTACAAAATTCCAATCCTTATGATAATGTCCCTTTATTATTTTAGCACCACTTTTGGTACAATAAATCGGGGTGTTAGGTATTTCCTTCATTAAATCTGTTAGTGCACCACTATGGTCACTTTCAGAGTGGTTCATGATTATATAGTCAATTTTGTTTAAGTCAATTTCATTTTTTAGATTAGCTATAAATTCTTTAGAGAATGGGCTCCAAACAGTATCCATTAGTACTGTCTTTTCATCTTTAATTAAATATGAATTATATGATGAACCTTTATGTGTGGAGTATTCTTCACCATGGAATGATCTTAACTCCCAATCAATTTTTCCAACCCAGGTTACAGTATCGCTTATTTTAAAACTCATAAAATCTCCTCCATCTTTCTATATCATCTAATTACTTATTAGTAATATTATATCCATTTAGACCTGTTTTTAATATGATTTAAATCAAATAGAACGGTAGTCTACTATAGCTTAATATTATCAATTTCGTATAATACTTGAACGTGTAACCTTCTCCGGGCATTTAACAATATTGTCTTACATAGCGTTATTTTTATAAACCAAGTATATTATTTAATCTCAAGTGTTTTCTTAAAGCCAGATAAATAATTTATCTGGCTTTAAATCAATTGTTTATTAAAGTTTTACTATTTATCATCCATTAGTTCATTTTAGATACTTATCCCTTAAATCTTCAAGCACTATAGGATTAATGTCCTCAGATACCTCTATTAATCCAAGTGTATGGCTATCTTTTACGATTCCATAGACACCGGGTTTATCAAAGGTTAGCGAAACCTGGTTAATTCCTTTTTTACCTTCAAAGGAAGAAATAGGTTTAGAGTCAGCGTCAATTATTGAGTATACTCCCTCAGCATTATCAAACTTTGTTAAGTCAACCGATAAATTAGCTTTAAGACCACTTTGCATTACAGCTATAATAGGAGAAAGTTCATAACCAATTCCACTTATAGTTAAGCTTTGAGTATTATTGCTTAGCTTTGCCTTTTTAACTAAGATTTCGACGGGGGTTTTAGTTATATCACTGCCATATATACTAGGGCTGACTGGAGTAGCAGGACTATTTTTAGTGGTATCACTAGTAGCTTCACCACTTGAAGCATCGATGGTATTAACATCATTTACTACCTTAATTACTCCACCTATCATACCCATCCAGCAACTAAAGTTTATATCTTTATCTCCAGGGGTGAAATTTATGATGTTTTCACCAGACGCTAATTTTTTTTCTATATCCATAGAAGGAACTACAATGGCATTATTACAAGAAGTTAGTTGCTCTCCATTTATTACCCACTTAACAGGAATATTCTTTTGCACATATAATACACTAGGGGTGTAGCCACTAGCATTGGCAGTCATATTTATTACCTGAACTCCGTTTTCAATAGTAGCTTTTGAAGTATTCCCAGGAGAATTAGGCTGCTTAGCAGAATTATTTTGCTGATGAGCAGTTCGCAATAAAGCCATAGGGGATATATTAAAACCAGCAAGAGCTAGTCCTCTATTACCCATAATAAGTCCAAGAACAACTATTAGAATTCCTCCAAATTTTACAAGTTGCTTAGTATTATCTTTACTTAACAGACCAGAGATAGCTCCAAAGCCAAGCATTAGAGGTACTGTACCAAGCGCAAATATAAACATTGAAGTAGCACCAAGCATCGCGCTACCTGTGCCAAGAGCATATAATTGCATAGTTTGAAGCGGTCCACAAGGCATAAAACCATTCAAAATACCTACAACAAAAGGAGTTTTTCCACTTTTTTTAAGATTACAGAAAGACCAAGGTAATTTTATGTTAAATCTTCTAAAAAGACTGTATCCAGACATATTTAATCCCATAATAATCATAAAAAGCCCAGCTAAAACCTGAAGACCAGCCTTAAATGGTAATGCAAGAGAAAAAACAGAACCTAGAGCTCCAACAATTCCACCAAGAGTAGTGTAGGATATCACTCTGCCTAAATTATAAAATATAGCGGGTTTTAGAGATTGAAAATTGCTTTTATTTTCTGTTGAAATACTTTGTGATAACATTATGCCGCCACACATACCTACGCAGTGCAGGGAAGTGAAAACACCCACTATAAATAGAACTAAATAAGATGCGTTTTCTAGCTTAGATTCCATGTCAAAGCTATTACCAGCCTTACTTAATAGAATAATTGCAAGAACTATTATTAGCATACCAACAAGTTTGAAATTGCCAGAATTCTCTGTACTATAACCAATTTTCGAGACTTTTTCTTTAATTTGTACTATATTACACACTTCATCATCATATTCTAATAATACACTTTCACTTTTGTAGTCAGCTAATACCTTAGTAACTCCACCGATACTCATCAGTGCCTTTTCTATTCTATCTTCACAGGAGGTACATGTCATGTTGTAAACTTTAATTTTCTGTTTTTTACTACTCATAGGCCACCTCTTTATCTATTTATATTATCTAATTAAAATTATACAAAGAAGATGTGTAGATTTTATAAAGATATACTTAGAAACTTCGATAAAAAAATATTGAATCAAGATAAATAACTTATCTTGATTCAATATAATATTAATCTAACTCCTTAATTCCGGTTCCTGTATCTTCTAGTTTTTATTGTAAGAATACTTTTTCAATTCCTTATGCCAAATAAAAAACATGATGAAGGTGTAAACATATTGAACAACGAATTGTATGATTTCTGGCTTTGAGTACCAACCGAATAAAACGTAAAGAGGAAGTCCTATTATACCTTCTTTATGGTACAATATAGTTTTTGAAAGATCAAAAGCCTTAATAAATATAGGACTTGTACTTGCAATTATATTTAGAGAATTTAAAGCAGACAATCCTTCATGTATGCCATAACCTAGTAAAAAGCCAGCTTGTAAAATCAAATATACTAAAGTTATATTAAATAATATTTTCAAATTTATTTTCACTAAAGAAAAATAAATCAATATTGCAAAAATTAATGCTGCAAAAACCCCTGAAAATATTGATAATAAAGTATATTTACCTGCAAAAATAAATATTGCAATTTCAGCACCTTCACGAGCAACCATAATAAAGGTAATACTAAAAATCCCTAAAGCTGAAAGATTAGTTTTAACTTGTTTTTGAACCTCGGCAATCATGTTTCTTCCATGTTTTATCATCCAATAAATAAAAGTAGTTATCAATATTAGTGCTAAAATACTAGCCGAGCTTTCCCACACCTTAGATAATTCCTCCATTTTACCAATAGATTTAGATATATAGAATAAAATTGCGCCAATTCCTAATGAAGCTAAAATTCCTACTAAAGCTCCTGAAAAGGCATTTTTTCTGAAAGTAATATTGCCACTTTTTTTCAAATATTGAAGTATAATTACTACAATTAAGAAAGCTTCAAGGCCTTCTCTAAAACCCATAATTAGTCCTGGTAAAAAATTTTCCATTAATATAACACTCCTTTAAATATATGATATTGAAAATCATTTTCAATTAAGTATAAGGTGTGTTTATACTTATGTCAATGTATAAAATTTTTTTTTCAAATCCCAGACAATAATTACTGTCTGGGATTTGTATGATTAGCTCATTGATTCAAATATATTCAAAACAGATATCCTATCACTTGGAGTCCACTCCAAGTCAATACCTTTCATAATTATTATCAAAAAAATCTCCATACTCTCTATTTTAAGAGTACGGAGATTCTAATCCTGTTACAAGTCGTTATTCTATTTACCCCAAGACAAAACGCCTGTCACTTCTGCCTTTTCATATCTGTCTATTTTATAATTCAGTCTGTCTAACGTTTTTAGTATATCTTCCTTTTTTTTCACAAGCTTCTTACGCTCTTCTACTAAAAGTTCTTTTCTGGCTGTTATGGTCGAGTCTCCTTGCTGTGTAAGTGCACAATATTCAATCAGGGTTTCTATTGGCACTCCAGCCAAACGCATGCATTTGGCGAGTTCAATCCAATTGCAGGATTCTTCTGTATAATTCCTGTTACCACTTTTCATACGGTTTACCTGTGGTATCAGTCCGATACGCTCATAATAACGCAATGTGTCCTGAGAAAGGTCAAATTTTTCACTTACTTCGGTGATAGTCATCTTTGCTTTCCTCCCATCTTCTTTCGTAACTACTCAAACGTATTTGCCACTTCTTTTAAAAATTTTGTGATTTCAATATGCTGTGGACAGCTTCTTTCACACTTCTTACATCCAATGCAATCCGATGCTTTCCCATATTTTTTTATATAGTTCGCATAATATACGCCTTGTGTTGAAAACATTTGATTCAACGCTTGTTTTTCAGCATTGTACAATGCAAAATATTTTGGAATCGCTATGTTTTTAGGACAGTCATCGACACAGTATTGACATGCTGTACATGGAATTGCAATTGCCTCATTTATGATTTTTACTGCATCGTCAATTATATCATATTCTTCCTGCATAAGTGGTTTAAAATTCTGCATATACCCAGTATTATCAAGCAACTGTTCCATATTAGACATACCACTTAATACCATCATAACATTTTCCTGGCTTGCTGCGAATCGAATTGCCCAGGTCGCTACAGACATATCAGGATGATATCCCTTCAGTAATTCTTCTACGTTGCCTGGGACGTTTGCAAGCGTACCTCCTTTGATTGGTTCCATGACAATGACCGGTTTTCCATGTTTTTTAGCAACTTCATAACATTTTCCTGATTGAATGCTTTCATTATCCCAATCCAAATAATTGAGCTGCAACTGTACAAAATCCACTGACCGGTGTGCTGTTAATATTTCATCCAGCAAGTCTGCTGTATCATGATAAGAAAAGCCTATATTTCTAATTTTTCCTTCTTCTTTCTTCTTCTGAATAAATGCAAAACTATCCATTTTTTTTGCTATTTCATAATGAGAGACTCCAAGGTTATGAAGAAGATAATAATCGAAATACTCTACACCACACTTTTCCAACTGTTCGTTAAAAATTCTTTCCTGATCTTCTTTGGTTTTCAAAAACATTGTTGGCATTTTTGTAGCCACAGTAAAGCTATTCCTGTCATGGCGCTTAACCAAAGCTTCTCTAAGCGCAATTTCACTTTTAAAATCATGATACATATATGCTGTATCAAAGTAGGTAAATCCTCTTTCTAAAAAAGTGTCTACCATCTGATTTAACATATCCGTATCAATACTTGTTGGATCATCCTGATTCATTACAGGTAAACGCATAAATCCAAATCCCAGTTTTTTCTGTTCCATGTCTACATTTCCTCCTTATATTGTCCTGATTTTATTTTTTTACAAGTCAAGTACTTTTTAATCTTTTCAATTTTGTGACTTGTATAATTGTCTAATTTCCAAATAGTTTAACTGCCTGTTTCATTTTATTAATAATATCCACACCAAATGGACAGTTTTTCATACATGCTCCACATTCTATGCACTCACTTGCGTGGTGTTCTAATAAGTCATAATGATTTTTTAATGTTTCAGGAACATCGTCTTGAATTAATGATAGATCTAAATATTTATTTACTGATGCAATATCTATCTTTTTTGAACATGGGGCACAATGTCCACAATACATACAATGTCCGCTAAATGAACTTCTTGGAGCATTTGCAATAACTTCACTATAATCTTTTTCTTTATTACTTGAAGTGACATAGGCGGTTGCTGCAAATATTTGAGACCTATTAGATACTCCCACCATTATGGAAGCAACTGCCGGTCTGGTTAAACAATAATGTAAGCATTGTACCGGGGTCAGTGCTTTTTCAAAAGGCGATTCTTTGTCATTTAGTAACACTCCGGCAGCATATCCTTTCATAACAGTTAAAGCAACACCCGCATTTTCACAAGTTCGGTATAGCTTATCACGTTTTGGTTCAATACCTTCATAAGTCCTGTTTTTAAAAGTATTTTTTTCAAATAATATGTTTACATCTTCACTGGCTGGTAACATATCATAAGCAGCATTTATACTAAATAAAATTACATCAATTATTCCCGTTTCCACTGCTCTAAAAGCAATATCTGTATTGTGTGTTGATATTCCTAAAGACTTAATTCTCCCTTTTTCTTTTAATTCTTTTGCATACTCAATTATTTCTCCATTAAAAATGTTATCAAAATCCTTTTGATCATCAACATAATGAATCATCCCTACATCCACATAGTCCAGCTTCATTCTAGTTAAAAAGTCTTCATATGATTTGACAACTTCATTTAAATCCCTGGTACGTCTATATTGTCCTTTATCCCATGTGGAACCTAGATGTCCTTCAATAACAAAACTACTTCGAGGATATTTACTTAACGCTTTGTCAACATTACTTCGGACTTCCGGATTTGAATTATATATGTCAATAAAATTAATACCTTCTTTGATTGCACAATCAATAATTGCTTCGCAATCTTCATAACTTTTATTTTCAAATCCTTCACCACCAATACCAATGGCACTTACTTTAATTCCTGTTCTTCCTAAAATTCTATATTCCATATCATGCACCTCCAAATAATTGTTTATAGTATAAAATATACAATCAATAATAAAAGCATAGAGACCACTAATATTTTTAAGTATTTCATATTTTCCTCAGTTTTTTATCATTATGTACACAATTATTATTAAAGACACATTCTAAATATATTTTCAATATCCTTTTGATTCAATGGTTTAAATGCTGGAAGCACTCCACCCATACATGCTTTCTTTGCCATCACTGCGAAATTAGATTCATCGATACCTATTTCTGTAAATGTGCTCTTCAAATCTAATGTATTGAATAAGAACTCTTTTACAAGTTCAATGCTCTTCTTTGCAACTTCCATAGGCTCCATTCCAGCATCAATTCCAAATACATTGGTACCAAACTGATAGAATTTTGAGACTGTTGTCTCATCTAATGTGTACTCCATCCAATGTGGTGTTAAAATAGCAAGACCTAAGCCATGAGTAATATCATAAATTGCAGAAAGCTCATGTTCCATTGGATGGCAGCTCCATGCCTGACGTTTTCCACCACTTATGTATCCGTTGATTGCCCAAGATGATGTCCACATCAGATTGGCACGTGCCTCATAATTATCTGGCTCTGCTAAT
>Ga0209123_1002334_pt1 | contig 16299 bp, 5 predicted proteins | sample BarGraIncu00431A_FD_184500 | JGI IMG/M metagenome (GOLD analysis project Ga0209123, IMG submission 184500) | Arctic peat soil microbial communities from Barrow, Alaska, USA - Barrow Graham LP Incubations 004-31A (SPAdes) (version 2) | ecosystem: Environmental > Terrestrial > Soil > Wetlands >...
CCCTGTTTGTGCAGGGACTTCGGTAACTTTCACTGCTACCCCAACCAATGGTGGATTGACACCTGCTTATCAATGGAAAGTAAATAATATTAATGCAGGAACAAACCTTTCAACTTACTCTTATACTCCGGTAAATAATGATCTTGTAACTTGTGTGCTGACTTCAAATGCGACCTGTGCTACCGGAAGTCCTGCTACTTCAAATACGTTGACAATGGTAGTCAATCCAAATCTTCCGGTGAGTATAAGTATTGCTCCATCAGCAAACCCTGTATGTGCAGGAACTTCAGTCACTTATACTGCTACACCAACCAATGGCGGTTTGACACCTGCTTATCAATGGAAAGTAAATGGCGTCATTAAAGGAACAAACCTTTCAACATACTCTTATAATCCGGTAAATGCTGATCTTGTAAACTGCGTACTGACTTCAAATGCTACCTGTGCAACAGGAAGTCCTGCTACTTCAAATACGGTGACGATGGCTGTAAATCCGAATCTTCCGGTCAGTGTAACCATCGCAGCTTCTGCAAGCCCTGTTTGTGCAGGGACTTCGGTAACTTTCTCTGCTACACCAACCAATGGTGGATTGGCACCTGCTTATCAATGGAAAGTAAATGGCGTCATTAAAGGAACAAACAGTTCAACATACTCTTATACTCCATTAAATAATGATCTTGTAACTTGTGTGCTGACCTCAAATGCCACCTGTGCTACCGGAAGTCCTGCCACTTCAAACACAGTGACGATGGCTGTAAATCCGAACCTTCCGGTCAGTATAACTATCGCAGCTTCTGCAAGCCCTGTTTGTGCATGGACTTCGGTAACTTTCACTGCTACCCCAACCAATGGTGGATTGGCACCTGGATATCAGTGGAAAGTAAATGGTACCAATGCAGGAACAAACAGTTCAACATACTCTTATACTCCATTAAATAATGATGCAGTAACTTGTGTGCTGACCTCAAATGCCACCTGTGCTACCGGAAGTCCTGCCACTTCAAACACTGTGACGATGGCTGTAAATCCGAATCTTCCGGTCAGTATAACTATAGCAGCTTCTGCAATCCCTGTTTGTGCAGGGACTTCGGTAACTTTCACTGCTACCCCAACCAATGGTGGATTGACACCTGCTTATCAATGGAAAGTAAATAATATTAATGCAGGAACAAACCTTTCAACTTACTCTTATACTCCGGTAAATAATGATCTTGTAACTTGTGTGCTGACCTCAAATGCCACCTGTGCTACCGGAAGTCCTGCCACTTCAAACACTGTGACGATGGCTGTAAATCCGAATCTTCCGGTCAGTATAACTATAGCAGCTTCTGCAAGCCCTGTTTGTGCAGGAACTTCAGTCACTTATACTGCTACACCAACCAATGGTGGATTGACACCTGCTTATCAATGGAAAGTAAATAATATTAATGCAGGAACAAACAGTTCAACATACTCATATACTCCATTAAATAATGATGCAGTAACTTGTGTGCTGACCTCAAATGCCACCTGTGCTACCGGAAGTCCCGCCACTTCAAACTCAGTTACAATGATCGTCAACCCGACTCCTTCTGATGTGACCGTTATTTCAGTCAATCCAGCTTCGATAGGTTTGGGAGCTTCGGAACCTATTGTTCTTTCAGCCAGTGGTGGTGGTGGTGGAATCCTGAGGTGGTATTCAGGAGGTTGCGGTTCAGGAGCATCAATTGGAAGCGGAACCCCGTTGAGTATCCCTTACCCATCGGTCACAACAACTTATTACGCCCGTTGGGAAACAGCAACCTGTTATTCTAATTGCCTGACCACTACTGTAATCATCACGCCCTATCCACTAATGTACCGAAGCAAAACTTCAGGGAATTGGGATGTTGCAGCAACATGGGAAAGTTCAGCAGACAATGGTGGCACCTGGTCAAACGCAACTGCAACACCTACCAATACAGATGGTTCCATTACCATCCGCACTGGTCATACAGTGACAGTGGCAGCCAACGTTACAGTGGATGAAGTCAATGTAAACTCAGGGGGACAAGTAACGATCAACACTGGTCAAACGGTCTCTATTGCCAATGGTGCCGCTGCTATAGATTTCAGTGTGGATGGAACCATTGTAAATGCAGGGACAATTTTACCCACCGGTGCACTTTCCTTCAACAGCGTGAGCAGCTATACCCATACCCGTGACGGAGGCGCCATTCCCGTGGCTACATGGAACGCCACCTCAACCTGTGATGTAACAGGAATGATCGGCACTAATGTAACCGGATTAAACCAAACCTTTGGTAATTTTATTTGGGATTGTTCAGGCCAGGGTGGCAATACATTGGCGACAGAAGGTGATATGGTAGTGAAGGGTAATTTTACTTTGAGTAACGGAATTTTTTCACTTAGTAATAGCCCAGCCAGAAATTTGACAATTGCCGGAAGCTATATACAGACGGGGGGTTTATTTGATTTTAACTATGGAACAAACCCAGTTCCCCTGACTAAAATGTATGTTGCGGGTAATTTCACCAATTCAAGTAATGCGGCCGGAAACATGACTACCAGTGGAAATGGAGCTTACAATGGAGAAGTTATTTTTAATGGAACCGGAGTGCAAACCATCTCATTTGCCAATCCAAAAGCGGCTATATGGGTGAGTTATACAATAAATCCATTGAGCAGTGTTCAACTTCTTTCCAATATAGAATTGTTTGGGGACGCCCAAAATCCTCAGTACTATGCAAATTTCATCGTTAATGGAACTTTAGATTTAGGTCAAAATCTGATTAAAGAAGGAACCAATCAGACCAATGCGACATCTTTTACAATTAACGCCGGCGCAACTTTAATAACAGCACATACGGAAGGAATTTCGTTGGCTGGAGCTACAGGAAACATTCAATTAAACGGACCAAGAATTTACAATACGGCAGCCAATTACATCTATAACGGCACCTTAGCTCAAGTTACGGGTAATGGACTTGTTGGTGCAAATAACTTATCCATTGACAATTATGCGGGTGTTACGATGAATCAAAGTGTTATAGTGAATGGAGCGCTGAATTTCACCAATGGCATACTGACCACTGGATTAAATACCATGACCGTTACTGCATCAGGGAGTATTAACAATGCCAATAGCTTAAAATATGTCAATGGAAAACTTGCCAGAATATATTCAAGGTTAGGTTCATTGAATTTTCCTATTGGAAAAGGAGGCAATTATCGACCACTTTCTTTGGAATATACTGCCTTGACGGGAACAAGCACAGTGACTGCCGAACAGTTTGAAACAGCTATTACAGGCACTCTACCTGTCAATACCATTCTTTATGCAGATCGCTATTGGGATGTTTCAGAAAGTGGAGGAAGTGCATATACATATTCTATTACCTTGGATGGTACTGGTTTTAGTCCTGATGGTGAACCTGTAATACTCAAAGATCCGAGCCCATTGACTGACTATCCCGCCATCCCTTCAGGTTCAAATTATACGGCAAGTGGTTTAACAAGTATCAGCAAATTTGCTTTAGCGTCTAAATGTAAACCACCAACCATTGATTCTCAGCCTGTTTCAACTACCAAATGTGTTGGTGAATCGGCCACATTTAGTGTTATTGCCAGTGGTTTAGGATCAATTTCTTACCAGTGGAGAAAAGATGGGGTAAATATTAATTTGGCAACGAATAATAGCTATACCATCAATCTTGTTACACTTGTTGATGCTGCATCGTATGATGTAATTATAACACGGTCGTGTGGAAGTACTACAATATCGGATAGTGCAGTGTTAACGGTCAATCCAACTCCGGCAGTTACAGCCATGACCTCCACCATTTGCAGTGCATCTGGCTTTACAGTCACCCCAGTGAATACCACCAATGGAATTGTCCCGACTGGAACGACTTATAGCTGGCCAGCGCCGATAGTCACCGGAGGTCTCACCGGAGGAGCATCAGGCATATCAGCATCAAGTATCACAGGAACATTGATCAACCCTGGCAGTGCGGCACAAACCGCCACTTATACCATAACACCTATATCAGGAAGTTGTACTGGCAGTACATTTACCGTAACTGTTACGGTAAATCCGAGTCTTCCGGTCAGTGTAACCATCGCAGCTTCTGCAAGCCTTGTTTGTGCAGGGACTTCGGTAACTTTCACTGCTACACCAACCAATGGCGGTTTGACACCTGCTTATCAGTGGAAAGTAAATGGCATCAATGCAGGAACAAACAGTTCAACATACTCTTATACTCCATTAAATAATGATGCAGTAACTTGTGTGCTGACTTCAAATGCCACCTGTGCAACAGGAAGTCCTGCTATTTCAAATACGGTGACGATGGTGATCAATCCGAATCTTCCGGTGAGTATAACCATTGCGGCTTCCGCAAACCCTGCTTGTATAGGATCTTCGGTTACCTTTACAGCTACACCAACGAATGGCGGAACAGTACCTGGTTATCAGTGGAAAGTAAATACCGTTATCAAAGGAACAAACAGTGCTACTTTTGTCTATGTCCCTGTAAATGGGGATGTTGTAATTTGTGTGCTAACATCCAATGCATCCCCCTGTGCAACTGGTAGCCCTGCCACTTCCAATTCGCTGACGATGACAGTTAATTCCATTCCTTCAGCTCCGGCAGCAACAGGATCATTAATATGTATTGGGTCTACAGCCACCTTATCTGCTTCGGGAGCAGTAGCAGGCGACAAATACAAATGGTATGATGCGGTCACCGGAGGAAATCTTTTATATACAAGTACAAACAATACCATAAATACCTATACAACAGCAGTTTTAGGTGCTACAAAGAATTACTGGGTTTCCATCTTAAGTTCAGGAGGATGTGAAAGTTCAAGGATCCAGGTTACAGCAACTTACCCTACACTTTCTACTGATAACCAAAATATTGCAGGGACGAATTCATGGATCGGTCATGTGTATGATGGAACAAATAGTGGAGTGCTCTATAACGGAAATTTCAGCCTTTATTATGGTAGTTATGCTGAGGCAGAAACATTTAATCAAAGTTTTGGTGGAACTGCCACTTGCTTTCCAATCACTTCCAATAGTTCAATACCAACTGCCAGATCAATTTATACTGAAACCTATTCTGTTAGATATCGGATGAATTCAACTAAAAGTGGATTGTATATAGTTGATTTAGGATCTGATGATGGTGGCAGATTGACAGTTGACGGTACCCTTTTATATAATAACTGGTCGGACCAGACCTTTACATCGCGACCAAGGGTTTTGATGAGTCTGAACGGTACTAGCTCATTGGTATATGATTATTATGAGAATGGTGGATCAAACCAGGTCGTATTTCAAAACCTGACATTGGTTTTAGCCAATAAACTCAACTCAAATGTTTCACAGAGTATTTGTATGGGAAATTCCAGTTCAGACATCAGTGGTGATGTATTTGGAACTTTACCTGCGGGAATTACTTTATCGGGAACCGGCTATCAATGGACTTATAGTACAACACCTGCTGGTGCAAGAACCGTCCTTACAGGAGCTACAGCTGCAACTTTCACACCCAATACAGCAGTTGTGCCTTTTAATGTTGCAGGTACCTATTACATTTTTAGAAATGCACTCCTTAGCAGTACCAATAATGTACTTCCGAATCCTTATGTATCAACCAATGAGTCGAATGCAGCAACAATTATAATAAATGCCTTGCCAACAGCGACCTTCAGCGGATCTATGACTGTTTGTCAGAATTCAACTTATCCTAAAGTAACTTTTACTAATCCACAGAATTATCCAATTACCATTACTCTTAATATAGTTTCAGTAGGTGATTACCCGATCAATGTTGCTGCAAATTCATCAACCGATGTGTCTGTGCCAACAGAGAATGCCGGAAGTTATATTGCCAATAATATAAGAGTCAGTTCTCAGGTAGCGCCATTTTGTAATCAGACCTTACCTGGTACCATTACAGTTACAATCACTCCCGATGGTTCATGGACCGGGGCTATCGACACGGATTGGAACAATCCAGGTAACTGGGCCTGCAATCAACTTCCAACGCTTGCCTCGAATGTCATTATAGCCAATGGATTAACCAATTATCCGACAATCTCCTCAGGAGTAACTGGAACAGCCAATAACCTGACCATTGCTAGTGGAGCTTCGGTAACTGTTACAGGGAATACACTTCAAATTGCAGGCGCTATTTCCAATTCAGGAACCTTTACAGCAACGGCTGGAACCATTGAAATGAAAGGATCTTCAGCACAGAGTATTGGTGCCAATGTGTTTGCAGGCAATACGATTAAGGATCTGACAGTCAATAATTCTGCAGGAGTTACCTTACAAGGGGCATTGAATATTACCGGGATCGTTAAAGCATCGAACGGAAATCTCACTTCAGCAGGGAATCTTACCCTTCTTTCAACCTCAGCCCAAACGGCTTTGATTGATGGAGAGGGGACAGGTGAAGTTCTGGGAAAAGTGAATATGCAGCGGTACCTTCCTTCCGCTTTTGGGTACAAATATTTCAGTTCTCCATTTGTAGCAGCCACCGTGGCAGAGTTTACCCCAGAGGTAGACTTACTGTCTTCCTTTCCTAACTTTTACCAATACGATGAAGACAACCATATGGATTCTTCTTCGGTGACTGTTTATCGGTCAGGTTGGGTCAAGTACATTACCTCAGGAAACTCTTTGGTTCCATTGGCCGGATATGCTGCAAATTTGGGATCTGATCCTTTGGCTTCTGCTATCACTGCTAATATTGCCGGAGTGGTCAATAATGGTCCTCTACAAACCACACTTTACAATCACCACAGGAAATATACCAAAGGATTTAACCTGATCGGAAACCCTTATCCTTCGCCTATTGACTGGAATGCAGCAGGTTGGACTAAGACCAATATTGACGGCGGGATACATTTTTTTAATGCCAGTGGAGATCAATATTCGGGTTTCTACACTAGTTATGTGAATGGGGTTTCAACCGAGAATGGCGATAACGTGATTGCAGCCATGCAGGGATTTTTTGTGCATGTAACTGATGGGGCATATCCAGTCAGTGGAATACTTGGTGTAACCAATTCAGTAAGGATCAATAATCTCAACCCTGTATTTAAGAATGCGGTGATTGATAACCGTACGATCCTTCGATTTACAGCGAACTTTGAAACAAAGAATCCAATTGATGATGCGGCTGTCATTTACTTTGACCAAACGGCCAGCCTACAATTCGACAAGGAGCTGGATGCCTTGAAGATGACCAATACCGATTTTCAGGTACCCAATCTCTATACGCTGACTCCTGAAACTGTGCAATTATCGATCAATGGAATGCCACTGCCAACGGACAGCCTGACGAGCATTCCGTTAGGGATTATTACCTTCATAGAGGGATGGATCAACCTCAAGGCAATCGAACTAAGCGAACTGCCAGATTATATGCACATTTACCTGGTGGATGCAGAAACTGGTCAGCAGCGCGACTTGAGACAACTTCCCGATGATCGGTTCTTCCTGAAAGCCGGTACCTACAACCATCGCTTTACATTGGTTTTCTCACTTTCGGAACTCGCAGAAACCAATGCTGTTACCGGGAAAATGTTCACGCTCTCACGTACGGGTGACTACTTACAGGTGAAAGCAAACCTTCCGGCCAATACCAAAGGAAGCTTGTTGGTAACGAACATGTTGGGTCAGACGATCATCCGCAAAGAGGTTACGGGAAATGAAACTGTGGAAATCAATCAGAATGTAAGTACAGGAGTGTATGTCATTACCCTTATCGCGGGTAAAAAGACTTACTCGGAAAAAATAATAATGAGGACAAATTATGAATAGCCTGATTCAATGCAAGTGGTTAAAAAGAATGTGGATGCCTTTCTGTTTATTGGTTTGCCTGGTGATATCTGTCCTTCAAACTAAAGCCCAGGAGAAGCCACCCAGACCTATTACCGTTTCTGTAAGCACAGCGCAGCATCTGAGTTTTGGGTCTTTTATTCAGGCTGGAAACAGTGGTACTGTGACGGTCGATTATACTGGGTCCAGGTCATCAAGCGGAAGTATTATTTTGGGCAATATGAGTTCAATTGTTACTCCAGCCCTATTTATAGTGGATGCTGAACCAGGGACATTGATCACCATTGTAAGTGGTCCGGCAACTTTAAGCGGAAATGGCTTTATTATAAATCTTAATTTAGGAGAAGCGAGTACCGGTAATCCGTTTATCACCAGGAAACAAGAAACCGATGTATTCATCGGTGGAACACTGACCATTGGATCGCTTTCGGAAAATCCGGCAGGATCATACAGCGGAGAGTTTCAAGTTACATTTATTCAGCAATAATTCAATAAGTATCATTCAATATGCCAGGAATCGTGTCATCAAACTACAATCAATACCCGAAGTGCTTTTGCATTTCGGGTATTTTGATAACGATGGCTTTCCTGTTGTTATTCATGGCCGCCATACCCCTCAATGGGATGTCGCAGACTGAGCCTGAATACGATGAAATATCCGTTTTCTTAAGTATCCAGAAGGTGGGTGGAGCTGATATTCCTGCAGTCATACGCGATGAAACGGTCTATCTTCCTGTTACAGATATTTTTTCCTTTCTTAAAATCAAGAATACACCCTCAGCACAGCTAGATTCAGTGACTGGCTTTTTCATCAACCAGGAGGCAACTTATGTTGTCGATAAGTTGAATAATAGAATCACTTACCAGGGAAAAGTCTTTGACCTTAAGAGTAACGATATGGTTAAAACGGAGACTAATTTGTATCTTCGGTCTCCTTTTTTCGGACAGATATTTGGCCTGGATTGTGTTTTCAGTTTCAGAAGTTTATCAGTCATGCTGAATACAAAACTGGAGTTGCCGATTATCCGTGAGATGCGCCAGGAACAGATGAGGGCGAATATCAGTAAACTCACAGGGGAGGTGAAAACCGATACTGTCATTGGACGCAAGTTCCCATTGCTTCACTTTGGGATGGCCGATTGGTCTGTGATATCCACCCAGGATTTGGGTCGGAAGACGGATGCAAGGCTCAATCTGGATTTGGGAACTGTGATTGCCGGAGGTGAAGCCAATGTACGACTCAACTATAACAACAACAGTCCGTTTACCGAAAAGCAGCAACAATACTTGTGGCGGTTTGTCAACAATGAGCGTCCCATCATGCGGCAGGTGATGCTTGGTAAAATCTACTCACAGGTAACCGCATCTATTTTTGACCCTATTGTAGGGGTTCAGTTTACCAATACCCCCACTACCTACAGGCGTTCATTCGGTACTTATACCCTGACAAATATTACCGAACCCAACTGGCTCGTAGAACTTTACGTCAACAATGTACTGATCGACTACATGAAAGCCGATGCATCGGGTCTTTATAAATTTGAGGTCCCGCTGGTCTATGGTAACTCAGCAGTAACGCTCAAGTTTTATGGTCTGTGGGGTGAAGAGAGGATTCAGGAAGAGAACATCAGTATCCCTTTTAACTTTTTGCCTCCCAAAGAGTTTGAATATACCATGAGCGCCGGTATTGTTGAAGACAGCCTGAGAAGCAGGTTCTCTCGTGGCACCTTTAATTACGGAGTCAGCCGACGGGTAACTATTGGTGGTGGGGCTGAATACCTTTCATCGGTGATGTCGGGAAATGCGATGCCCTTTGTAAGTTCTTCACTTAGGTTAATGAGCGGCCTGCTGCTTACCGGAGAATATACATACGGCGTGCGGGCAAAGGGATTGCTTAGCTACCGTCTACCTTCCAATCTTCAGTTTGAAATCAACTATACGAAATATAAGCAAGGGCAAAAGGCGATTATATACAATTACCTTGAAGAGCGTAAAGCGACTATATCCATACCTATAAAAGGTAAGAATTTTGCCGCCTACTCACGATTTACTTTTAACCAGATTGTTCTCCCCAACCTTAAAAATACCAATGTTGAAATGCTTTGGTCAGGATCTGTTTATGGCGTCTCAACCAACTTTACGACCTATGGGATCTTCACTGACCTGAGTTCACCTTATGTTTATAGTAATCTGTCCCTATCATTTAGATTGCCCAAACGCATTGCACTAACCCCTCAGGCACAATATGATTACAACAGCAACCAGCTGATTTCTATCAAGACCAATCTTGAAAAGCCCTTGTTCAAGAAGGGATTTCTAAACATGTCGTTCGAGCAAAACTTTCGGAGCAATACCCGAAGCATTGAAGTGGGTTTCAGATATGATCTCAACTTTGCACAAACGGGGGTGTCGATTCGAAATACGGACACCCAAAATACATTGGTTGAATCGGCCAGGGGCAGTTTACTTTACGACCCAACAACACACTATACGGGAACCAATAACCGTTCCAGCGTGGGCAAAGGCGCCATCTCGCTGCTGCCATTCCTGGATACCAATGGCAATGGGAAACAAGATCCAGGGGAACCCAAAGCGGAAGGTCTAAAGTTTAAAATCAACGGGGGAACCATTGTGCGCAACGAGAAGGACACCACTATTCGCATACTGGACCTGACTCCTTATACCAGTTATTTTCTGGAGCTGGACAAAAACAGTTTCGACAATATCTCCTGGCAAATGAAAATCCAGACCATGAAAGTGATGATTGATCCCAATCAGTTTAAAACCATTCCTGTTCCTATTTCAGTGATGGGAGAGGCGGCAGGAACTGTATTTAACGGCTCAAAAGGGCAGGGGAGAATACTGGTTTGTTTCTATCGCAACGATACCATCCAGGTGGCACGCACTCTGACAGAGTCAGATGGGTATTACAGTTACCTGGGTCTTAAGCCAGGTAAATATACCGTACGCATAGATCCCGCGCAACTTAAAAGAATTAATATGTTGGCATCACCGGCACAGATGCCTGTCACCTTTACAAATTCCGTGGATGGGGACATCATTGATAACCTGGATTTTTTACTGGGTCCCAAGGAAGAGGAACAGCCTGATAGCACGAAAAGCAGCTCTCAGGTTGAAGCAGTGGATTCAATGGTTCAGCAATCTGCCGTTGACAAAAAGATCTATAAAGTGAATAATAATAAGAGAATTATTATCAGTTCCGATACCGAATCACTGTATGCCGGAGCATTTAAAGATAAGGAAAACGCATTGGCCATCTGTAAAAGAATCAGTTTTATTATAGACAAGCCGGCAATGGTTATTTACGGTACTGATTATTATTATGTGAAAATATCAGACCTTTCCAATCGCAGTCAGGTTGACAGATTGGCCTCCAAATTGAAAGAAGCAAATGTGGAAACCTTCTATATTTCGAACATGCGAACCAGAACTTCCCTGCACTTGGGTGAATATGAAAGAGAAGAAGATGCCATCAATGCAAAAAATAAATTAATGGAACGCATTGATCGTTCTGTGACTATCATTTATGAGAATGACCTGTATAAATTGCTTCTAACAGGTTTTGCATCCAAAGAAGCAGCCTCAGCTTTTGCAGATGAAATTGGAATATAGAAGGGGAGAAGATGGTTAGATGGTTAGATGGTTAGATGGTTAGATGGTTAAATGGTTTGATGGTTAGATGGTTAAATGGTTAGATGGTTAGATGGTTAAATGGTTAGATGGTTAGATGGTTAAATGGTTAGATGGTTTGATGGTTAGATGGTTAAATGGTTAAATGGTTAGATGGTTAGATGGTTAAATGGTTAAATGGTTAGATGGTTAGTGGGGAAGGTGAGAAAATGATGGGAGATGGGAGCCATTCCAGACGTTTCGAAAGTAGCGGGGAACGAATGTAGTGTCGATCGTATTTTTAAACATTATGAGCCTATTACCACCAAAAGGAAACTCCATCTGTATCAATATTCCAAAGAGACAAAAAGACAAAGAGACAAAGATACAAAGGACAAAACCGTTAAATGAAAAAATTAATAATGTGAGTTCGAAATAAGGAATTCATTGTTATAATGCGAGTTGATGTTTTTCCTTCTCATTTTCTCATTTTCTCACTTTCTCACCATCTCACTTTCTCACCATCTCACTTACTACACTTGCGACACTTACTACGGTACTATTTTGATTTTTGTCATTTTATCATCTTCTCCATGTCTTGATGTTTTGGGTAGATATGCAGTGAAAGATGAAAATGCGAAATATCGAAATAGTACCGTCGCAAGTGTCGCAAGTGTCGCAAGTGAAGTAAGTGATAAAAAGCGGAACAGCCAGGTAATCAATCAAAGGCCGTCCCGGGATTAGCCGGGTCTTTAGCAGTTTGCAGAGATATTTATCAATTAAATTCTGCCGGCACACAATTATCTTCTCACCTACTACACTTGCGACACTTACTACGGTACTATTTCGATTTTTGTCATTTTCTCATCGTCTCAATATCTTGATGTTTTAAGCAGGTGTGCAGTGAAAGATGAAAATGCGAAAAATCGAAATAGTACCGTCGCAAGTGTCGCAAGTGTCGCAAGTGAGAATTGAAAGCAAAAGATATTTCAATTCCAACATTATAGAATGAATCCGTCATTTTGGGATGTTAAGCCAAAGAGAAATCAATTAATGGTCCAAGTTGCTACTATCGAACTCATTTTCATATAAATGAGCTCTTATAAAATCAGAAATTGAAATAGCCATAAGATCAATTCTGTCAATTGTCTCTTGTCTTTTTGTCTCTTTGTCTTTTTGTCGGAAATTCATAAATGTGGTTCATCCCACTAATGCGTACCTGACATTGTGAAGATCCAATATTTTGAGGTTGAAATATTCCATATCGCGATTTTTATTCAAATCCATTTTGAAACGTTTGCAACATTTGCAGATTTGCAGCTTTGCAGCTTTGCAAAGCTGCAAAGCTGCAAGTTTAGTTTGATTTTCGGTTCAATGAGTTTGTTTCTTTTGAGAAGGGAGAAAATGGAATAAGAGTAAGAATGCAAACGTTGCAAATGCTTCAAATGCTTCAAATGTTGCAAAGATTTCAGCAAAAGGGAGGCAGGTCGGGTATGGCAATTTTTCTTTTGCTTTTTGAATTTTACCCCCTTGATGATAGCGCAAACCAGTTACCGATACTATTTGATTAAAAACTCACTACGCTATTTATTTCAGGTACGCATTTCTGTGATGAACCGTTTTTATTAAGGGCATTATAGCGCATTTCTTTGCCTCCATAGAAAAGTTTTTATTTGAGCTTAATAAAACTCCTCCCCACAAACATGCTGTAAGCTACTTGACTGTTGCCATATAGTGAGTCAGTTCGAATTAAAACATTGAGGTATTGTTGTATTCAAGCAACTAGAAAATAAAAACCCACTATCCCGATGGAGTTCGGAACAGTGGGTTGGTTGATCTATTGAAACTGTTTACTTTTTCGAAATCAGTTTACCTGATTGAATGGTTTTGTTATCAATGTTCACCTTGTAAAAGTAAATTCCTGAAGGAAGATTACTCGTTTCAAGAGTGGTCATTTGATTGGTGATCAATTTATGAACTAGTTGTTTTCCCAATATATTAAAGATCAACAATTCTGTATTTTTAATTTGCGAATTACCATTGATCGTGAAATTTACAGACGAAGAGAAAGGATTCGGATAAACGGTTACTGTTCTATTTTCATTATTAACTGGAGCAATACCTGTTCCATTGCAATTAGAAGCCAATGTTGTAGTAACTGAGTTGACCGTTAAAGCTCCAAAGGTTGTAAACGCTTTTCCATTCAGAGTAACTCCTGTATTGATTGCATCAATGGCGCCATCATGACAGATGATCGTTCCAGAGAAAACGGAATAATTGTTGATACTTACTGCACCGTCGATCAACCAATACACATTTTTTGCCTGTGCTCCGTTAATCAAAATAACTTTTGAATACGTACTTGTTGATAAAGCGCCTTTGATCTTGATAACAAATACTGCATCTGCATTATCTTGTGCATTGAGGTATAAGTTATCAGTAAGCATTGTTGCAGCATTCATAAGGTAAGTATGAGGAGTAAGAACCAGGTTTCCACCAATACGGGCTGGATATAACAACTCAATATCGTGAGGAAGTACATTTAGATAATTATAGACAGCCAGTAAATCAACTGCGCATTTGGCTGTAGAAACAACTGGTATAGGATGAATAGTACCCGATACCAACAATTGATCGAATCCTGTAGTTAAACCGTTGTTAGTTCCAACATCACCGGCCACAGTGGTATTACCTGTATTTGTTACCTGACCGTTGGATGAGAACAAAGCATAGCATTTTGTGGTACCAAGTTCAGGAGCCATCGGTCCTGTAAGTAGAGTACTCCCGCAACCGATTGGTTTATAGGCAGTAATTCCATCAATAGTAATAGCGCCCGTTGTCGAAAGAGCTCTGCCTTCCAGAATGGTGCCTGTGTTCATGATAATTGCAGCGTTGTTTGCAATAATTGTTCCCCTCATGATCGTTCCTGAAGCCAGCTCAACCAAACCTTCTACCTTCCAGAATACATTACATGCCAATGCTCCGTTGACTAACTTGACATTGGATAAGGCGTCGGCAGAAAATGCTCCTTGTATCTGGAAAATAAATACTGCGTTGGCATTTCCTTGTCCATCCAATGTAAGGTCTAAACTTAAAGTGGCAGTACTGGGTATGGAATATACTCCTGCATTAAGGGTAACACCGTTTCCAAGTAAAGCCGAAGGAAAGAAAGTCGGAATGGTAGCATTTAGCTTATTATATGCAATATTCAAATCGGCTGCACATTGAGCAGCAGCGCCATCATTGTCATGCATCACACCATCCACATTACCGAAAGCAGTACTTGAACCATTATTGGTTCCCACATTGCCGGTAATATGCGAATTCCCTGTGTTGCTTACAGCGCCATCCGAAGAAAAGAGTACAAAATTTTCGGCAGTTCCCAAATCAGGTGCCTGACCATAATTGACCATTGGGATTGAAAATAAAGAAACTGTAATAATCAATAGAAGTAAAATGTTTTTCACAATAAAATAATTTGAGGGTTTGGAGTGAGTATTTATGATTGGTAATTTTTAGTAATTTTAAAGTATAAAGGATTTAAACTAGGGTTAACTGATCTTTTGCTCATCGGGATCATTGTGAAAATAGGAGATGAATAAAAGGTCAGCGAGAAGTTTATGCAATTCCTCCTTCGTTTTGCCTAGCTTAATCTGTAACCTTAAAAACATCTCATCATTCTGACTTTCGCCAAGCAGCAGATCATCGTTCGTTAAGCGTGCAAATCTTTGTTTGAGATTTTCTTTCTCAACATTCCAGTCTTGTTCAATATTTGAGGTAGCCATATTTTTAAATTCAAATTGTGAAAGAATTATCACTCAACAAAGATGAGGATACAGAGGCTCATTAATGTTACATTTTTGTAAGGAAGAGTTACAAAATTCACTGATTTTAAAAATTATATGTACTTTATAATACTATGATTTCGCCAATGTTAAGTGAAATGCTTCTGTTTATTGAAGTAGTTCAGTTGCATTAAAGTTGAGAGAGTAATGTATTCAATTCTTCCTCTGTATGACTAAGGTTAATCTGTTGCCTTCCCAGGATCTGCTCATTCATACTTTCTTCAAGAAGTTGGTAATCATCAATTAAGAGTGCAAATTTCTGTTTGAGTTTACCAATTTCCTCATTTCTGTTTCCTTCCAATTCAGTAATATCCATTTTTTATTTCGTTTAGGTTGTGAAAGTATTATCACTATTCAAAGATGGGAATCACCCGGCTTTTAAATGTTACATAATTCGAAAGAAAACTTACATAATTCACAGATTATAACTGTAATTTAGGATCTGTGAATGTTGTTTTGGAGAAGAGTTTTTCCAATGCCAAGCTGAATAGATTGTTAGAAATAAACCAATCTTATTTCTAGTTAATGATAGAATAAATAACAACAATCAGTAGATAAATCGCATACAACTTGTCTATTTTACAAATGTTATAACAGGTTCAAACCCAAAGTTATTTATTTGATCTTCGGTTCACTTATCAGGGAGGATTTAGCGGGATCATTCAAAATCTGACAATCATCCCTATTACTCGGGATCAGTTTGATCGTTTAGATTTAGTTTTCCGAGGAAGGCCAATAGTGTGCTATCATTCAACTCCCATTTGGCACTACTTGGAATAAGATCTGTATATGATCTCTATCTGTACTAAATTTATGATTTTAGTACTGAAAAAGTTCAAATGCTTATCTTATTATAAGTAGTGCCAAATGGGAGTTCAGTGGGAGTTGAATGAACGGTTGATGAATTGGTGGAATCTGGATGAAATATACCAATCTGGAAAAGTTCAAATAAATAAAAGGCAGTTTATTTTAAAATGAGCATTATTG
>Ga0209123_1002335_pt1 | contig 16298 bp, 14 predicted proteins | sample BarGraIncu00431A_FD_184500 | JGI IMG/M metagenome (GOLD analysis project Ga0209123, IMG submission 184500) | Arctic peat soil microbial communities from Barrow, Alaska, USA - Barrow Graham LP Incubations 004-31A (SPAdes) (version 2) | ecosystem: Environmental > Terrestrial > Soil > Wetlands >...
GCGTTGTCAACCCCACAATGCAGCGTAAGGTAGTAGACTTTCCTGCACCATTTGGACCTACGAATCCAGTAATTGTTCCTGGTTTTACCGAAAACGATACATCATCAATTGCAACAAGTGACTTATATTTCTTTGTTAGGTGAAATATTTCAATCATTTTTTTCTCCTCCCTATTACATGGTAGTGTCAAGTTTGACGCCCATATTTATCTTTTTAAATTTATAATGCTAAAATGCTTCGGTAAAACGTAATGTACTATCTGTCCCTGAGTTTCCTCGCCGTCGGAGCGGTATTTTATCATGCAGTCACGGTAATGCCGACCTGCCAACGTACTTCTGCATATAGATGATGTCACTGTGTGCGTCCAAAACGTAAGTTTTGGATGAACGCCTGTTTAGCATATACAAGAAAAAGTATCTTTAATTAAGATTTTTTTTAGAAAAATAGTACAAAAGCAACGCTATAATCACAGTAAACAGAGCGCCAATGCTCCTAGCAAGCCAAACGTTTATCTCACAATTTTCCAATATTTTGCTTACGAACGAACCAACTCCTACTGATACTATTACTAAAATAATTTTTTTTATCATGCTCTCTCCTCCTTCCATTATCTATAACTAGTTTTCATAAACTAAAACACATTTTCCGAATCGGTTAGAATCAAAAAAAGAACGTCGTATAAAATCTCTGCCTTGGATTAGTTTATATTCTTGATCAATGATTGGACCTATCCCTGTTCTACTCTGAAGTCTTATGGCTCTTTCTAAATCCTCTGTTGATCCCAAACAATTTCCTAATATTGATACGTTTTTTACTATGCTTTGAGCTAAAGCACCCCTGACTATAGGCTCTGCGTTATTTGGTGTATCGATCGATAACAATGGGTGCTGATCCCGCATTCCACAAGTTATATAAGTGCCACCGGTTTTAAGGTAATTTAATGCATGACCAACATTCATATCAAAAAATGGATCGAATGCGTGCGTAAACTTAGGTCTGAAAACGTCATTTAGTACAGCATTGTTGCCAATCCGTTCTATACGTGCAGGATATATTCTTTGTATTTCCGATTTGTTCCAATCAGTTGTTGAGAGACAGAGTGGGTTAAAGCCATAAGAGATTAACTGCTGAATAATGAATAGTGATGTTGCTGATCGCGCACTAAGTACTAACGGAGTCCCGCCGTCAACAAGTATCCCTGACCTCCTTATCATACCTGAAGCAGTTTGAGATCCCAATGAAAAACATGCAGCCTCTATAATGCTTAATGTTTTTGGTGTTTTTATTAATTTTTTACTATGAAGACGCAACCAACCTAATGATGCAAAATTAGTAGCCACACCAGGCAATACTCCCTTCATTCCACTCTCAGGGTATGAACAGTTAGACATAACTCGATCTCCAACTTGAAAATCACATACATCTGCGCCGATGGCAATGACATCCGCACTAAATTCAGAACCAAAAGGAACAAACAAACGATCTGAGTTTATAATTTGATCGTAATTTACTAGCAACAAGGATTTGTCACGGTAATTGCATGAAAAAGCATTTACCCTTAGAAGTACATACTCACGATTATTAGGCTCTTCGGAATCAAAAGCAGGTTGTTCTAGTTCTACTGCTCCAAGTACTACTTGTACTGGGCCAAAATTAACTGTGCCTAAATCTTTATAGTCTATTGATTCTTTCTTGTTTGGATTAATTGCTACTAAACATTGCATGTGTTGTCCCTCCTAAATAACATTTGTTGATACGTATTTGAACTTAGATTTAATGGAAACCAAGATAAGTTGCCGCTATTAAAAATTTGTAATAAGAGAGCGGCTTCGGATACACCAGTCCACCCAAGAAAATATCCCAGAAGGTAGTCTCTGTTTTTCTCACCAGTATAAAATCCATTTTTATTAGCTAGTTCCAACACATTTTCCCAATATTGATTTGCTAGAGATAGATACCATTGATCTCCTGTAGTGGCGTATGTGAATAATAGAGATTGTAGTACCCCAGCAGCTCCGTGACAAATAGATAAATCTATAGGTCCAGTTTTTGGTAGTAATGTTGATTTGTTAGCTACTTCATAAAGATTCAGTTTTTCATTTAATATACATGCCATTTCAGATAGCACCATTAACAAACCGGCATTTCCATTGCACCAACCAGTTGAATTTGAAGAGTATTGCAGAGCTTTTTTGAAAAGCTCTGTGGATTTCTCCACATTTTTTAGTGCATATGACAATCTAAACTGTGCCCATATTGCCCCCAGAGGTCCGTGTGCTATTCCATCTTTAGAAAATTCAAAAGTTGTGGCCTTAGAAAACATACTATCAATTATTTCTAATATATTCTTTGATGTATCAGGGAACGTTGCCAACAATAGACCAATACCCATTGGACCCATGTATACATCGCCAAGTGGGATATTCTCTGATTGAATACTCGCTATAACTTCTTCCGTTTTTTCCAAGCGACTATTCTTGTGATTAAATATGTAATCGAATGAACTAGCTCCTGAAATTACTGATATTAACGGAGAAAATTGTGTTGATAGTTTATTAGATAATGATGTTAGACCTCGTTTTGATTGTTCAAAAATATTGAAATAAACATCTCTATTTTGAGCCTTTCCATATTCAGCAAGACGCTCAAATAAGAATAAAATACCTCCCATATCATGCAAGGAAATAAAATTAATAGAATCATAAGATATGGCACAATCTCCATATACTCCACCCAACCATCCTGTCTCGGCTTTTTCTGCTTCAGTAGTAATTGCTAAAGATTGTATCAGATCAATTAATGGGTATGGGTTGTCTTTTGTTACATCTCTCAGCATTCTAGAAAAGAACGGTGATTGATAACCCAAATCGTTCACCTTTGTGTATTTTGCTTCGTGTATCCTAATTTCAGAATAACTTTCTGCAATTAATCGTTTGTCAAGTGTCAATCTTTCTTCTGAGAGTTTTTCTAACGAATTGATTGCATTATTTGCCGGAGATATATCGAATGCACTATTTGAAACAAATTTTCCAGAACACATGCACGTATCATTTGCATTTATATAGAAATAAGGAATGTCTCCATTCTTTATACAACTTAACTCCTCGCTGAGGATATTGTTAGCTATTTCTGTATTTCTAACTAATTTAGATGGCTTCAAGTAATTAAGTACTCGATTTATTGCTGTTTCATCAATTAGATTTTCAGGGAATATGCACGCATCAAGGATGAATGCATATTGAACTGTTGGTCGTACAATTACCCTAACCAAGCACTGAATATCTGATAATATAGAGTAAATTTCCTTTCTTTTACTTACTGTCTTCTTATATCCCTCAGTGTATCCATCAAGAAAATGAGGTTGGAATGGAAGTGGGTCAATCAATTGATCACCGACTAATTTGATTGGCAAAGAGGGTCTAGTAATATTAATCTTTTCTTTAGCTATATCAATGGCATCGGTACCAGGATTTTTAATAGTAAATATCTTTTCGTTGGTTTCTTGTGGATATGGGGTATTAATAGCACCAATTAATATTTGATGTGGGATTGTTGGGAGTTTAGCTGGGAGTATTGATGTGGCTACAACAGAACTAAAGAGAACATCCTCCATTAACTCATGAAGCGAATTACTCGATTGGTAAAATGCTGGTCTTAAACTAGTCTCTAAATCAACAAAATATGGCGATGTTCCTTTAAAAATAACATTTTCATCATGTAAGTCTGTTGCCCCAATACAGCTGAATACCGCTGCACATAGACCTAAGTTGTAATAGGCCTCACAAGCCTCTGATTGCTCTATTGGCGATTGTTGTACAAAACCTTGCCATCCATAATCTCCTTTATTAACGGTTGGTGCAACTGGTGACATTAGTGGTAAAGCATCAAACTTCAGAATATCGGTAAAAATACTATTTATTATAATATCAAGTTCTAAGGATCGAGGTTTGTATATAACTTTTTTTGTAGGTTCAAACTCAAAGCAAAGAACGACTTTTGAACCATTATGTGGATCAGAATCAAGTGGAGATATAGTCTGTAGTTTTGAGCCTCTATCAACCAAATGGTGATCGCAAAGTAATATTATATCTTGACTGAAATTGCCACATGCGTCTTCAATATAAGCACAGGTGTTTTTTACCGACTGTGTTATCATTTTGCGCAAGCAGTCATATTGTGAAAACCATTTTTTTATTAGATTCTTATCAATTAAGTTGACATATAAATCAAACGCTTTTGACGACGAGGGATCAGCAGGTAGTGATAAACTCCTACGATATTTATGGAACTCATATACAAATGTTTTATGACAGAGTCTCCAAACATGATACCCCAATAGTTTACGTAAAACATCTGTGATTATCGCCTCATCATATGATACTATGTTTTGTCTGGAAAGTCGTTTGTTTGCCTTGTCATGAGCATTGCTTATTTCTTCAGAAAAAACATTTTCCACAGCATCAACTAATTTTTGTACAATTAAATCCATAGTTATTAACTCCTTTTAAGTTCTGCATTAAATAGCTTCGCATATAGTCCGTCTATCGCGACTAATTCTTCGTGAACTCCAACCTGTGCAATACAACCATTTTGTAAAACAACAATACGATTAGCGTTGAGAACTGTCGCGAACCTATGAGCTATTACAATTTTTGTGCATTTAAGTCTCGACAATTCCTCATATACTTGTGATTGTGAAATGTTATCAAGTGATGAAGTCGCTTCGTCCATTATTAGTAGTTTTGGAGATTGAAGTAAAACCTTTGCAACTACAATACGTTGCCTTTGACCACCTGAGAGGTTGGCTCCCATTTCTGAAATCATGGTATTGTAACCCATAGGGAAACTATTTATGAAATCCAAAAATGAAAGTGAGTCACAAAAAGCACGAATTTCGCTGTCAGTACGCTTACATCCAAGTATGAGGTTCTCCATTATTGTTCGATTGTGCAAGTATGCCTCTTGTGGAATATAGCTAATGGATTCTCGTAATAAGTCAAGATTGTAATCGTTATGCTCAATGCCGCCAAAGTATATGTGTCCACTGGTAGGCTCAAATAAGCTACTTATTAGTTTTCCTAAAGTGGTTTTTCCTGACCCAGATAGACCAACAAGAGCAATAGTCTCACCATCAGCAATATCTAAAGTGACGTTATTGACAGCCGGAACGCTGTCCGGAGTATACTTGAAAGTGACGTTTTCAATGGTTACTGCCCCAGAAGGCATTTCAAGCGAAGTGCCATTAGAGCGCTCAGTAGGATATTCAAATATATCTTCAGCTAGTTCGATATAACGGACAGCCACAAGACTATCGGATAATACTGAAAACACCGAATTGGAAAAAGAGAATAATAGCGATACAACTGATTGAGTCGCTATTGATTGTCCAAGTGTAATTATACCGTTTTCTGCCATATACAAACTTATAACGAGAATGAGAAGCGGTGAAAACACTTGGATTCCCGACAATGTTGATCCTATTATTCCTTGCTGGATGCGCATTCTGCGACTTACAGCATTCAACACTTTTTTGAAGCATATCTCCCAGTCATTTATATAAGATTGAACATATCCACCTAACTTTACACTGTTTATGGAAACAATAGCGTCTAGTTGTATACTTTGAGACTTACTTCCTTCATGTAGTTCTATATCTGTTGCCGAGCTCACAAAAGGTTGAGCAATAATGAGAAATACTAAAGTAGTCAAAGTAAAAAGTAAGACGACAAATCCAAGTAGCGGTGAGGTCCAAAAGACATAGCACAATAATGCAACACCACTTACCAAATCAAGAAAAGCTTGTATAAGTCTTGTTCCTAGTACATCTTGTATCCGAGTAAGAGAATTAAGTCGATAAATAATTTCTCCTGGGGCACGTACCGTAAAATATTTTGCCGGCAGTGTCAACACTCTCTTAAATGCGCCACTCAGGAGATGCCAGCTAAATCTATAAATCATCTTTATAGAGACTTGAGTTCTTAGAAAAGTAACGCCTATCATAACAATAGTTGCGATGAGGAGCGCTCCAAGTGTCGCTATAAAAGACATAGAGTTATCGAAACCATAGTCAATAAAATGTTGAGTAAGTACTGGCACTGCAAGTGTAATTCCAACTAAACCAATACTAGCTAAAGCTACCTTTAAGTAGAGTCCTCTCATCTGAGATGGCCAAATAAACTTTTTCTTCCAACGAGAAAGTCTGCTAATTTGAAGTTTCTCAAAATCTTTTCCGGGCCTTGCATCAACTATATAGCAGCTAAAGTTCTTTATGAACTCTGCTTGAGATATTGTCATCCTCCCTACTGATGGATCCATGATAACTACTTCCCGTTCGGTATAAGATTCAACACAAATATAATGTGATTCTTTCCAGTAAGCTATAACTGGAAAATTAATTATTGTGAAGGCCTTTATATCTTTAATACGATAAGTTTTTGCATCTGTTTTAAAATGCGAAAGTAGATCTTTTATTTGTTGCAATCCAAGACCATCTCTGCCAGGTTCTCTAACTTGTCTGAGTTCTGTTAGTGAAACTTGATAATCATAAGCCTCTAAGATTGTTCTAACACAACATAATCCACACTCAGTTTGAGCTAACTGTAAGGTCGGCTTAAGCCGTCTTTTCCGTATTGCCATAATTAATTACCTAGAGTTAGGGGGGAAGCTTTAATTGTCGGATCAAGAGATCGACAAAGATGCAACAAAGCACCAGCTTTCCCAGCCATCAATCCGGGGCTTAACGGATAACGGCCTTTTCCATTTTTAAAGTAGTTAAAAATGTATTCCGGAGAACAAAAATTAGTCTTCAGTTTGGATAGAATTTCAGATGTTTGATTTGGAAAAGATTCTCCAACATACTGAAGTGCTTCAACTATTCCTAGGCTGCCATGGCAGATAATTGGAATACAAGAAAGCGGAATTAGTTTAAGCTGATTTATTATATTTATTACTGATTCCTGAGGTAGACAATTGGCTTTGTAAGCTTCATAATATGCTATTAGCAAACCCGATAAGCCATTACACCAAGAAGATGATACTTTATTGATGCCTCCACAGTATAACTGTATGAATCCATCATCATTAGTGTATTTATTCCTGATAATCGAATCAATCTCTAAAATTAGCTCCTCAATTTCTCTGGAAGTCTGTCTTTGAGCGACCGAGGCAAAAAACCACAGCATATGAGCAAATCCATGAGCCAATCCTGATGTCATCTTAAAGTTATTAGAATTGATTTTTGTATATGCTAATGAAACACACTGATTAATGGCATCTTGATCTAATATCCAACCCGGTTGTGTGCGATATCTCATAATGATTGAAGCGCTTGGTCCCATAATCATGTCAAAAAACTCTGTATCCTTCACTGTGAAAGGGTTAGGTAATAGTGACCAAGAATTAACAGCTATTTCTCGCCATCGTTTGTTCCCTGTAATGTCGCTTGCTGCACATAATGCCCATAGTAATCCTGAAACACCAGAAAATGCGCCAATTCCTGACATAAGAACATTGCGAAGTTCAAAGGTTTTTGATTCAAGTATTTGTGCTGACCTTTCAAATACTTCGGAAGCTACTTCTATTGCCTTTTCATCGGATAAAACTCTACCTGCTGCTGCCAATGCAAGAGCAGAACCAACCCTACCAGCGTATAGATCGTACCCTAAGACACCAGGTGTCCAACCTGGATTTCCAAAACGTACAACCGGTCCGATCCAGGTTTTCGGCAAATGATTATACCGGTCATCAAAAATTGACTCAATCAATGAGTTTGAAAACCACCTAATTATTTCTTTTAGATTAGAAGTCGGTGTGTTACTGAATGTACTCAAATCTTCCATTTGAAAATTTTTAGATTCAAAATCACTCATTTCTTCAAAGTCTAGCTTACCCTCAGCATGTGGATCTTCCAATTTGGCTAAGAAAGCTAGTCGTATTAACTCAATTTGTTTAGTCAAATCTCTTTCTGTGAGGCTTTCCATCTTCGAAAGGAACTCTGACTTGGGACTTAATGCAACTTTAGAGATAATTTTATCTTCGCTAAATAATTCAGTATTATCAAACTTTATTGAGAAATATGGTACATCTCCATTCCATAGCTGTCTACATTCGGATATAGTTATATTTGGATCACTTGATGTACTCAATATTCCGATGCGCGTCAATAAAGCATGTGCAATATCTATGTTTCTTGATGGTTCCGCATCAACTAGACATCTCAAAAGCTGTTCATATCTATATGTCATATTATGTATATATCGAAACTTACAATTACAGAAGGACTCAAGCACTGCCCTGACAAACCTATCTTTTTGTCTGAATATTTGCTTAAATAAATCAGCAAAACCATCAATTATTTGGTCACATCTCGCATATACAAAAGACTCTAACTCCTTGTCTCTAGATAACTTGTTATCAATGTTCTGCTTCTTCCATACGACTTTTATGTTTGAGGAAAAACCATTAATAATATTAAAAATTTTGAAAGGGCTCTCACTGTTTTCATCACGGGTACCAGTGAAACCAACATCCACTGAGCCACTATTTGTTTTTGAACTTAAGATTATTGGGAGTACGCCTGTACCATAGACTGATGTTTCTAAAGCACGATATGCGCTTTTTTTTGATTCGGGAATTCCCTTACGAACACGTGCCGGATGAAATAAAGTTTCAAGGTCTATGGGTAATGGACCTTCATTTGTCCATAATATATTGCTATAATGCATATCTGTAGCATTTAGAAAATACATTAAACACGCCAGTCTACCAGCCTGAAGCATATCGCTTTCTTTATTTTCAGTCTCAATAAATGACGTAAAGCCATAGTTGCCATAATCAATAACTCTTAGTGCGAGCATTTTAGGATGGATAAAATTGTTAAGTTCATGTACAAGGTTTGCATACGCAAGCTCGCCCGAAACCGAACGTGGCTTTAAAACGATTTTTTTACCACATTTGAAGGTGATAATTGTTACAGCAGATCCATTGTTATGTGTGTCTCCATCTGCCTTCAACGAAACAATAAGGCTGGCATGCGATATGTCGAATTCCGTCTCTAATTCCGATCGATGTTCTTGTGTCAATCTTACAGCATCTTTGATTGCATTCACTTTATTCTTCAATAAATTGTTGCATCTTCCCCATGCAACTGCATAAGTACTTGAGAATTCTCTAAACCCCGAACTCATTAAATCATGAGTATAGTACTTATAAATATCTTCGGGACTTCCATAATGGCTTGGTATTGTCTTAATGTGTTCAGCAAAACACCTTATTAAATATGAAAAAGCTAGTTGCGAGAGAATCTCGCAACTATTTTTTCTGAAGGCTTGTAAGTCAAAAATGTATTTGTTAAGCTCAATATTCCAGACGCTATCCCATATATTTCTCGCAATTATCATGCAAGGATTGTGATATGGATACAATTCTTGATTTACGTTGAGTTCTGCATTCTTTATATGGTCTGAACAATACACAGGTAAACAACTTACACTATCTAGAAGTGGTGCAATATATTCCTCAAAATCTGAATGTGTAAGTTCAGGATAAAGTTTCTTCATGTATGTGATCATAATAATCCTCCACTCTCTAGTCTAACAAGCTCTCGTGCAAGCAGTTGATGGACATGTATTATTTGAAATATATGCAGTGATTACTGAAAGGACGATAGTTGGAGTTATGCCACCAGCAACTTCATCATTTGTCAGTTCAATCATATCTGATTCCAAATATTTTCCAAGTTCAAGTTCATTTTCATTATTAATTTTCATTATTATTACCTCCTAATATTTACTGATTAATTAACTACACCATGCCATGCATTCATGACTAATACTACACCAACCACCATTATTTCCCCAATAGTCGCTGAGGGAAAACGTATTTGTGGTACATGCACCAAATACATCATCATCAAATGATTGGTCTTGTACTTCTTCAAGCCAAGTGACTTGCTCTGCTTTTACTACATTTTGACTGTTTTTCATTTTATACCATCCTCCTATCCATTTAAAAATTTTTCAATATATTAGACAAGCTTGTCTATAATCATTTTAATGTTTCTAAATATAAAAGTATATATCTATATCGCGAAAAGACCTTTTTGATACATAAAAGGAATAATATTGTAAAATTTCAAATCGAGAGACCTTTTATGTGCTTAAATTTACCTATTATGCTAATCTATTTACATAATAGGATAGTTATGTTATCTTTATAAAAGAAAATAAAATAGTAAAGGTGAATATTAAATGATAAATAAACTTGCATTTAAACTTACATGTTATATAAAAAATAACAGCAAGTTCAAAAACCTTGAAGAAGTAGAACAAATACAATATGCAATAGTTACTATACTCAATGAAGTTTTTAAAATAACAACCTTAATTATTTTGTTCAGCCTAATTGGTAATTTAAAATATCTACTATTCTCAATGATGATTTTATTATCAACAAGACTCTTCTCAGGAGGACTACATGCAAAAACTTTATTGGGATGCTTAATGTGGACAATATTATTTTTTATTCTTACCTCAATTATTGCACCATTAATCCCTAAATTAGAGCCATATATTTACTATATATTAGGCCTATTTAATCTTTTAATTATTATTACAAGAGCCCCATTCCCAAATCCAAATCGGCCAATAAAAAAGAAAAAAAGAAAACAGTATTTAAAAATACTAGCTATCTCTTTTTCAATGTTTTGGACATATATATTACTTTTCTATATAAAAAATCCAACATATTTAAATTGTGGCATAACCACTATTATACTGCAATCATTACAACTAATACATATAAAAAGGAGGAGATTTGAATATGAAAAAACGTAAAAAATCTAGTGTAATAAACATAGTAGGCTTGTTTTTAATTGTATTCGCTGGTCTTATCACTAATTCGGCTAGCCTACTCTTAATCGGAGAAATAACACCGCCTAAAAGCTTATTGGATAAATAATTTAAAAATCGTAAGACCCTCTTCTAAGGATAATTGAATTTTACCACCGTAGCGTTCAATTATTCTTTTTGCATTGTAAAGTCCATATCCTCTATTATTTCCATACTTTGTTGAGAATCCTCTTTCAAATATCCTTTTAATATTCTCTGATCTTAAATTTGTTCCACTATTTATAATTTCAATAATATTTAACTCACCTTCTAAATATATCCTAATGGATACTGTTTTTTCACTTTCTTTCATATCAATCGCTTCAAATGCATTATCTATAAGGTTGCTTAATATTTCTGATAATTCATAATCTTTTATATTTATATTAGTTAATGAATTACTCACACTGTATGAAAACTTTACATTTTTATTATTTGCTTCACTTATTTTGCTATATATTATTGCTCTTAATATTGGATGTTCTATATATACGATGTCTTCTATTTCTATCATAGACTTGTTTAATGTGTATATATATTCTTTTAACTTAGACTGTAATTCAACTCCATTTGTACTTTCAATTAATCCATTCATAACATTTAAATGATTTTTAAAATCATGTTGTCTTGCACGAATCTCTTCAGTTATATTCTTCAGTATCTCACTATACTTACTTTGCACTTTAGATTCTTTTTTTTCTTGTCCAACTTTTACTATATAAAAGTACAACAATATATTAACGGATAATACTGAAATTATTGTAAAAATAATTCCTATTATATTGGTAAAAACCAAATTTATATCATAATCCCATATAACTTTTAAAATTAATATATAGCTTAATAAGTTTATTATAAAATAAAACAAAATTTTAATATCTATATCATAATTTAAATGGTTTTTTAAAATTGGTATAAAATAATATATCCCATATGAAAAAATTAATATTATTGACTGTATAATAATACTGATTGAAAACTCACCTTGATATTTACCAATGTATTTATTATATAAATACATACTAATTAGCTGTATTATCATAATGAAAGCTGAAATAGCAAAAAATTCTATAGTAGTTATAATAAATTTTTTTTTATAACATACACAAACTAACAATATTATAGTTAAATAACTAGTTACCATATTAAAATATATATTAAATACAGTTATTGAGGTTACTAATGCTCCAATGGATATTATAATAAAATTTTTAATGAAAATATTTTTATTATTTAAACTAATTTTAGACCATATTATAAAAATACATACTTCCTCAGTAAAAGTAAGTATAAATGTTTCAATCATGTCCATTATAATTACCTCCGTTAATATACTTACAATATATTAAATTTATTATTCTTAAAATTTTCCATAATTATATTTTTACATTTGTAGCTTAAAAGAACCGTCTTTTCATAGTTTTCAAAAAAAATTTCATATGATTTTATATTTAGTAATTTAATTTTAATTATATAATTAATATTAACAGCGAAAGATTTATGACATTGAATAATATCTTTGCTATTTATTAATTTCAAAGATTTTTTTAATGAAAGACCTTTAATTTCATATTTACTATTTATAGTATATAGTGTGCATGTCCTAAAATTAACTTCAATAAAAATTATTTCGTCTACATATATTTTTATAAAAATGCTATCTTTCAAATCAAAAATAACATATTTTCTTTTAATAACCGAATTGGTGCTTGAATGTGAAAGTATAAGTTTACTTATAGCCACTAATGCTTTTTTATCATATGGTTTTAAAATATAATCATAGCAGTGAGCTTCTTTAAATGCCTGAGTTATATATTCTATATGAGTTGTTAAAAAAATAATCCAGCTTAGTTCATAGTTATGTATTTTTCGGAGGTCTATTGCTAGATCCAGTCCAGAAGAATTTTTCAAAAAAATATCTATGTAGAAAGCATCTATGATCTGAGCTCCCGCTATGGTTAATGCATTACTTTTATCCTCTGCTATAAATATTTCTAAAGTCTTATCCATGTCCTGGAGCATTTGTTTTAGATTTTCACTTTGTATAATATCATCCTCTACTATTAATACTTTCATCCAATGGCTCCTTTCAAATGTTTTAAATCATCTTATTTAGAAAAAATTAGAGATATTTATGTTACAAAGATGATATTAGCAACATTTCCAAACCATATTTTTATAAATATAATTATATCATAACTCCTTATTAATATACAAATTTATTCAATTTTGTATATATAACTTATTAAATGTTTATATTAAAAAAAATGTTATTGATTAGATTCAAAATTAAAAAAAATTACATGCTTTTAGCAAAAAAACAACAAATGCCTTTTATTTTATCAAAATATAACATGTAAATATGTTAAAGATATTTTAGCAATTTTAAAACATGAAAAAGCAGAATAGATTTGTACAAATTACTGCAAGTGAATGGAATGCATAAACAGAAGAAATACTCACTTAATCCAAAATATGATAATTATGATGCTATAGAAGGTCCATATACTAATGCGATTCCCAATGATTATGACGACGTATAGGAGTGCCCATTACATTTTTAGAATTGTTGGCGGTTATAATTATTCATATGATTATGATGGAAAGACCTGGAACGGAAAAATACGTTTACAAGCGGATTCTGATAAAAAGGAGGGTAGATTTATGATAATTACATTAAATACCATGATAACGATTGAAGAAATATGTAATGGATTTGGTTACAATAAAATAGAGGTGATTGGCTTGTTTGGACTATCTGGAAAACTTACAATACAACCAGAGTATCAACGTAATTAATATTTTTAAAATAAAAAAAGACATAAAAAGCAGTTAAAAACGCTCTTTATATCCATCCTAAGCCATGTTTGATTAATAGTCTGAGGGTTTACACTCTAAATCAAAACTATCCCTTAAACATGACCACAAGTTACTTCAACAGGTTTTCAATATCATTAAAACTTATTTCTTCTTCTTTTTATTTTGTTTGTTCATTTTCATATATTCAACTACTTTTTCCAACTCAACTTAAGCTTATAGGATCTATTGGTGTATCACATTAGACTTATAGGTTCATTGTTATGTAAAACCATAAGATTATTAACCTTTTAAATGATTAATAGTAAATAATTTAAATTATGGTTAAACTAATAAAAAAAGTGAGGTGTTGAAAATGGCTGTAGCTCATAAAACAGTTATTAGCTTCGGACTTGTGGCAATACCAATAAGTATGTATACGGCAACTCAGGACAATGACATACATTTTAACCAACTCCACAAAGAAGATAATTCTAGAATAAAATATAAAAAATCATGTAGTCACTGTGGTAAGGAAATTACTACAAAAGACATTATAAAAGGATATGAATACGATAAGGATCATTATGTAGTAGTAACAGATGATGATTTAGAAAAGATAAAAGCTGAAAAAGAAAGGTCTATACAGATAATGCACTTTGCACAATTAAATCAAATATCACCAATATATTATGATAAAACATATCAAGCCACTCCACTAGGGGAGGAGATAAAGCTTTCGAGTTACTACGTGCTGCATTAATGTCTGAGCAAAAGATTGCGATAGGCAAGACTGTAATGGGAACAAAGGAAACTTTACTCGCTATAATTCCGAGAGAGGATGGGATTTTAATTTCTACCATGTACTATGAAGCTGAAATTAAAGACCTTGCAAAATCGTATAATAAACCAGAAATAATAGATGATGAACTTACAATGGCAAAAGCATTAATTAATTCTATGATTACTCCTTTTGAACCATCAAAGTACAATGATGAATACCAGGTGAAATTACGAAAGTTACTTGAGACAAAAATAGCTGGTAAAGGGGTAGAGCCAACATTGTCGGGAATGCTTGCGCTACCCCTCTAATAATTATGCTTCTTTTTTCAAAATTTAATTGATGCCTCAGATACTGCGGCGACTTTTATTGAACTTATTTTAGCTATTTCACCTGTGGAGGTCTCTACTCTTGCCGCCATTGTAGAGTCGCTACTTACCTTAGCACCTTTCTTAATTGGAGATATATAAATGTACATTCCTTTCTCTGTTATTTCTCGCTCAAACCTTTTAAGTCCTATTTCCCAAGTACCACCATTACAGAAGTTATCATTTATTAAATCACCATCTATAAATGCATACCCAATATCTCCTACATAGTTGATTCTAAGAAGTATGTCTTTAACATCTAAAAATTCTTCTTTAGCAATACTAATTACGGCCTTAGAATCTTTTACGTTTTTAACATCAAGGTGTATTTCTTTTTTAGGTAGCTTTAATTCATAGTTTATAAATAATCCAGTTCTAGTTTTATTTATAATTTGTGCACCACTTACAGTTATGTCTTTAATAGGTCGTGGAAAGATAGAAACATTTATTATTTCTTTATCTTTTGACTCTAATTTCAATTCACCATTTAATGGGATTAAGGTGGCATCTGAAATTATAATTCTATTAGTACCATCAATATCAATTTTCCAAAAATTTAAACTTTGCAACGTTGTTAAGGTACAGATGTTGCAAGCTTTCCCAACACCACTAATAAATCTAATATTGCTCATACTATCTTCATCTACATGAATTATACTGTTGCCCATGTCGTTTTTTACATATCCATTATCTACCTTAAGTTCTTTAATTTCATTGGCATCAAAACAATATTCACCCTTCATACCTTTTGGTGAATAAAAGAAATAATATTTCTCATTGTTATATTCACTTACAGTTATAAGTTGAGTAGTTGAGTATTTAAGTTTGCTTCCCTCTATATTAAAATTAAAAGGTAAAATGCAATTAGCATCCTTTCCAAGTGAGACCTCACCTTTTAGTGGTATTCTTAAGTTTTCATAAGTAAGCTCAAGATTAATAGCAAAGTCCTTTTGCTCCTTTGTTTCTAAATGATCCTGATAATTATTTATAAAAATAAAACCCGAACCATCTTTTACTCTAGCTGCATACCTTAACGTATCAATATCACGAGGCACCATTGTTTCAGCTTCTTCTGGAATAATGGACTTCATAGGACATAACAACTTCTCAAAATCTTTAAAGAAATAATGTTGAAGCTTCAGCCCTTTATAAGATTCTCTTACTTGCCCATATTCTCCTAAGGCAGCTTGAAAATCGTAAGATATTTTAGGTGTTGTAACTTCATTTAAGTATGGATTTACTTTACCCTTTGGATTTGATCCACCATGATACATATAATATCCAATGAAATTACAGCCCCCGGCTACCTTAATAACTGCCATTGCAGGCACACTTTGCGCAGGAAATATAAATCTGTATTTATAGAATACATTCATTCCTCCACCCATTTCACAACAAGAATAAGGATATGCTTCATTCTCATAAGTTGGGTCAAAATTGTAGCATTTAGGTTTCATATTATTATGG